>JAABUL010000569.1_pt1 | contig 78599 bp, 106 predicted proteins | sample 5559151 | NCBI WGS metagenome assembly JAABUL01 (sample SAMN10711876, study PRJNA513368) | rock metagenome | isolation source: Antarctica rocks | place: Antarctica: Victoria Land, Pudding Butte sud
CCACCGCACATCAATCGTCCCCCGGTCCATAAGATACAGCACCTCCTCCGGCAACAACCACAACCGCTTCCCCCTCAACTCATCATTACCCAACGGATCCTCGGTCGCAGACAACACAGCGCCCATACGCGCGAAAAGCGGACCTCGGGGGGTGTAGGCGTACGCCATATTAGTTTCCGGATGGTAAGTAGCTAGACTGTGGTTTTTGGGCGTGTGCACGCGCTGGAAGGAGAGCGCGTTGTGCATTGCTTGGCGGGAGGCGGCGAGGGTGTTGGATTGGAGGGTGGTGGCGTGGGGTTCGAAGTCCTTTTCGCCGCGCTTGGGGATGGAGGCATCTTCGCGGCTGGGAGGAGGTTAGTAACAGGTGAGAAGTCTTTATGTCTTTAGCTTACGATATGGCGGCGAGGAAGCGGAAATCCTGGGTTTCGTCTGTGAGATCTGGTTCTTCGCCTGATGGTCCGCCTCGGGGAAAGGTATCTTCTTCGGCGTCTGCCATGTTGGCGAAGTGGTGATTTTGAATTAACCTGAAGGCTTTTGAGACTCCGGTGATATCTTATGTATCTCAGTGACTCCACCGCGTTGGAATGTTTCATGACGAAATCACGAAGTCGAAAATGACTCGATTGGGCAGTTGCGCACAGACCAAGGTCGTTTCGATATTCAGACATCCACTTTCCTCTGCATAGCCGTCCAATTCAATCCTACGTCACAAATTTTGTACGACTCCAGGCAGAAGACGGAAGCATGAGGCAATGACAGAACCAACGCCGGACGACGAACTACTAGCAATTGTAAGGCATCAATTTAATCCTATACAAGATAGCCAGTACTAAGATATCTAAGCTTCTCGTCAATCTACGCAATGCAGAAGCGACATTCGGACAAGGCACACCGCCCTACGAGACCATTCAAACGACAGTCAAGGAGCATCTGGAGTCGATGAAAGCGCGTGTCATTTTGACTAATCTCACCGGTGTGCGGCGGCAATCGCAACCATCTGCTGCGCCAGAGAAGCCAGCTTCGACGACATTTGCGAACCTGGCCTTCAGACCGAAGCCGAGTACTTGATGTCGGTAGCTGGGAATAGTAGGCTTCCGCCAGGGACTGCTCCTAGAGATCGGCCAAGCGAGGACGAGGAGGCGTCCGCTGCGTGCTGGTGATGGAAACAGCGAGGACGAGGATCCCATGTGAGCTGGGATATGGACGAGCCTGCGGGACAGCGTTCCCAGATGCCAAAGATTTGGCACAGCTGATGGCCACTGTATTGTTCGGAATGATGTGTCGTAGCCACAATCTGCTTGCTGGTTTGTCGAAGGCCAAGTAAGACAAATTCAGCAATGATGGGTGCAGTCGCCAGGGTATCTGTCATCCACCAGTCGAGTCTTCGCCAGTCTGCATCCAGCAGTCCGTCCTCTGTCGATTCAAGACGTTTAGAATCATGCAGATTCTTCATAGTAATCGCAGCTCATCGCTCATCAGCCACCGGGTTCGCATGAATCCTCGCACCCTCAATCTTCATCCCCTGCTGCGGCCGGTTCTTCTTGTCAACCGGCACCTCCTCCATCTTATCCAGCGTCTCCCACCCCTCCAACACCCGCCCGAACACCGTGTTCTTCCCGTCCAGATGCGGCGCAGCTGCCAGCGTCACGAAGAACTGCGACCCGTTCGTTCCAGGTCCCTTGTTTGCCATCGATAACATGCCTCGTGAGTGGTGTCGTAGTGAAGGCTTGATTTCATCTTCGAACATTTCCCCATAGATGGATGGTGAGTCCTTGACAGAGCCAAATGCCGGAGAGCCGCCTTGGATCATGAATCCTGGGATGCTCCTGTGGAAAGGCGAGCCATCATATGCGCCACTCGCACATAGGGCGAGGAAGTTGTACGTGGTCTTTGGGCATGCTTGGAAGAGCTCGACTTTGAGGTCGCCGTGGGTCGTTTTTAGTGTGACCGACATCTCTCATCGATATTCACGTGCTGTTGTTGACGTAAGCTTGCGATGTGTCCAAGAATCGTGAAAGAGGCAGGTGCACCTTGGCGTTCAGCTGTAGGGCTCAGGCGAGTCGGCGAGTCAGGCCAGCGCCAAACGTAAAGATCGACACGGGCCAGGCGTTGGCGACAGGGCAACCACCCAGCTCTGACGTTGCCGACTCTCGCTGTCCTACCACCCACAAATTTGCTGACTGAGACGATCTAGTAGCCTTAGCAAACCGCATTCGCTACCGGCAAAGCATTCAGCACTCCACCTTTGCTGAAGATAAAGCAGGATCTCGCCTATACTGCGGCTGGCCGAGACAGCCTTACGACGACCACGTCCAGCTTGCCAAGGTGCCTCGAGCGAGCTACGACGCCGCGCATACCCTCGCAGCACTTCGATCGGCAATCAACACCTTTGGCGGACTCATTGTGCGTTTGGAGAAGAGGCACATGAGCCTGCATCACACTCGCGACAACACCCTTAGGACTGGCGACACTTCATGGCGAAGCGCCCATGTGGGCTGAGTACCACTCACGCATAAGGCATGGCCGCCTTTGTACGGGTCTCTGGACCACCCAATAGCAATTTCTTGGTAAGCCACATCAATGCTCTCAAATCATATATGACGTACTAACATAGTCTACCCAGGTCGGCTACCCAGGCATTGCAGCCACATCACCCCGAATAGAAGGCCGAGTCGAGATCCGACCCTCCGCTGGAGTCACAGCACCCGTCAATGTCTCCCTCGTCACCGTCGCGCTGCAGCGACGAGAATGCATCAACCCGACCGCCGACTCGCTCCTCCGATCTTCGTTATCCTCGCCGAAGAAGGAGATCACAGATGTTGTGGGGAAGGAGATGCTGCTGTTTAGGTGTGCGACAGGCACTATAGCGGAGTCGGTGTTATCAATGGACCTACCGTTCGTGATTTTCATACCGTTCGGCAAAGGAGGGGAGGAAATGGCGAAGCGCGTGCCCCCCGCAAGTCTACAGCTCGACAAGCGGATCGCGGAGACATACTACGAGATAGTTGTGACGCTGCAACAAGGACCGCAAGAGCAGAGGAAGTTCCCATTCGCAGTGCCGATACAACGGTACGACACATTGAGTACGTTCGGGATGTACAACCGGCCTGAAAGCGCAGAAAAAGTGGCAGACCACCTGGTTACACTAGGCATAAGTCTGCCACGCTGGAGCTACGGACCCCTGGACCCCGTCTCAGTCTATATCAAGCTCTCGCCGAACCCAGACTGGATGTCCAAGGCGAAGAAAGTCACGATTCAGTCCATCACAGTCGGGATCGAGGAGGAGATCATCTTCAACCACGAAGTGGGCGACGACGCGAAACACAGCATCAAAGTGCTCGCGAAGCAGCAGCAGAGCGTGGGCGTCAGGATGCCTGAAGCGGGATATTTCACGAACCTGGGGCTTGTGTTTCCAGCGCGAGAGCTGCGGGATAATGAGGGTGTGCTGCCGAGGGGCAAGAAGGAGTTTCCGATGTATGCGCTCACGGGATTTACGACTACGGGGACGCTTTACAAGATTGAGTATTATCTCACTGTGAAAGTAACATCCTCCCCTGCCCTCCCAGTTCACCATGTTCTCACTAACTTCGTACGTAGGCAAAACTCTCCTCAGCCCGCGACATCCTCCTCCGCCAACCCATAGTCGTCTGCCCCTTCGACCACGCGCAGTGCAAGGAGGAAATGGAAGCGATCGAGCAAGCCGCCAAGGACGCGGCGCACCTCACCCAGGACAACCCCATGTTACCGCCCATGACGATCATTCGAGCCAACGACCCGGCTGGGATGCGGGCGCTGGGATACACGATGGTGGGAGGGCATCGGAAGTTGTTGATTGAGTGAGAGCACTACTTGGAAGTGCAGGATATTCACATACGATCAAGATATGAGCAGGAGCTCAGGATTGCCCCGAGCGGGTTTTGGAAGGACATACGTTCCGTCAGGCAGCGACGATTTTGCCATGCCAGTCGGCCGACGAGCTCACGGCACCGAGATATAGCGCCGAAAGGGTGCAAACGAAGGAGGAAAGAAATGACGCTTTGGAAAAGTCGACCAGCTTGGAGGAATGGTAACGACTCGGGAAACAGCCGGAGCTTTTGGAGCACGACTCAGGATGGAGGGATGAGAGAATTAAAGGATACCCATTTTGCTTTTTGGGACGGAGTTTGCGCGACATATGATATTCAGCGATGCGGGTGTTCTCTGGAGCTTCCTTGGGGAGGGAACGAAATCGCGCATTTTCATGGCGCGTGGGGGCACGACTTGTACACTATTACTTTGAGAAGAACTGCTCTCTACCTTATCATATGAGGGAAGGAATTAATTGCCTCCACGGTCGCGACATCGAGTTGCGCAATCTATACCCCGGACTCCGGAGATGTGGTTGATTGCAGCGAGTGCAAGGTTTGACGGTCCCTTTGGCGGCTGGCGGTTATTCGCTACCACGATTGCAGTCAGCTTTTGCTGCAGACGTACGCATTCGATGATCTGCGTGCGCGATTTCTTGACCGCGTGGACACGACGACATGTCTCGTGGGCCTAATGAAGGGCCCGATGGCAGCAAACGTTCAAGAGGTTTCTGCAGACCTCGTCCGCTTTACTCCAAGTCTACACTCGACTTGTCATCACCCAGCTCAAAGGAAAGATGGAGACTATCGACGAGAGAACATCGCTACTGCCAGTCTCGGAATCTCCACCAGAGGACCCTGTGCGGAGGGAGATGCATACGCTCAAGGGCATCGTGGTCGTCGACCCAAGACAAGCATCCACTCATACAGCTGAAGATTCATCAAAGCGCCGCGACTCTGGGTACGGTGGTTCGGATTCCGGGCACGAAGACGACATGAGGCGTCCGAAGAAAGCAAAAAGTTGCTCTGCTGGCCGAAGAGCTTCTGTCGAGGACAGTGACAGTCTGTGGTCGCGCCGGAAGAGCAATGTGTCGTTGCTGGATCGACTACATATTATTCGGGAGGCTGAGAGGTCTGAGGATCGGTGGAGGAGGCCGAGTGCTTGTTTGGTATCGACTGCTGGGCAGCGTGCAGCTCAGGAACGGCGAGAATCGTATACGAGCGGACCGAGCAGTCGACGTGCGAGCAAGGCTCCTGTGAGGGATGCATACCACGAAGGCAAGTCTCCGGCAGCTGAGGCAGGGGTCTTCTATCTGAAGAGCAATGCTGGAGCCGGCGTACCAGACTCGTTTGGAAGAGCTGAAGCCGATCCCAACATCTAATCCATCGCCAGCAGATGATCATCAGCGCAGGCAGAAATCTCAGTTCGAAGTCAGCGCAACGCCCCAGCACGACAAGAGCGAAAGACCAATCTTCCGCACTGTACACGGGAACCAGAGCGAGAGACCAGTTCTCCGCACTGTACGCTGGAACCACAGCCCAATGTCGATGTCAACGAAGTGCTGGGTGGTGTGTGCGTGTCTGTGGGTGCTCTGTGGATGGTTCGTGGTGCAGCAGTATCTGTTGACGCAGCGATGTCAGGATGACTTGAGGGGGTGGGGGTTGTGGCATCGATGCAGTTGATCGGGGCGCCTTATGCCCGATTTTGATAGCGAAGCGTGGCTATTTCTCCGCAAGCGAGGTCTCACTGCATTGCATACTGTGCACATCTTTTTGTTCTTGTATGTTGGGGTCAGACACCCAAGCGCTGATGTCGAAGGCGTGCGGGTGTCGAGTGATCATGAATTAGAGAGTCTCTTCGAATAACAATTGCCTTCCGGTCGAGGCGACGAGGCGGCGGCGCGGGCAGTTGGTGAAGGGGTGGTCCCTGTCGCATGGAACTTCCCCACCGCTCGGCTTTTCCAGTTTGCTGCGCCGAGGATTGTAAATCAACCTGGACGTCACCTCGTAATGCTCCTTTCAACAACACGAATCAATTGACTAGAAGTCGCCATTGCAGCTGCATTCACCGAGGCGCCATATATGATGGACCATGTAGCGCTCCAAAGCTGTCAAGGCTGCTGAAGGGAGTCGGCAAGCGTGAGCCGAGATCAACGCTACCACCACTTGAGATCCTGAGGCGAGGCGTCGCGAAGGCTATCTGCCGCCTGTCGTTCTGGCCACTTCACTTCACTCTAGACCCTCTTGGTTAGGAGACTCTTCATTACTGCATCACTACCCACCTACCACTCACCCACACTGTCCTACGACGGCACGACAAGCTGGACTTAGCGACATTCCTGAGTGCAGCTTGAGCCGGCAATGACAGCAGTCGCGGCCAAGCACAACGCCAACATGCCGCATAACACCTCCGATGGAGGTAAACGCAACTTTTCCGGCCTGAACCTGGGCAACAACCAGAAGGTCGCCGGATCAACAGGGCAGAAGATCAAGAACTTCTTCCGTTTACCCTCAAAGTCAGGCGAGCCAGTCCAGACGCCGTCTTCAGAGACAGATTCAGTGCAGAAGGTGATCAAAGATGATGGAACGCGAACACCGCAATCGCAGAACAACAGAAGTCTACGAAATAGCAGATTCATACCACATCTCGGGAGAAATAGGAGCCACACTGTTGCATCGGAAGGTAACCAGCTCGATGATGGCATGAGCCCTACCGCACACGTCAACCCGTACTTTCAGCACCAAGGACCACCGGGGTTACGACATCACAACGATAGCAGCGTACCGCCTTCACCGCCAGACACTCCTGGGACGCCCAAGAAGATTGTGGATGGTCTACCCAAAGACGCAGCAGGAACGTCAGGCAAAGAAGAGCTCGCACGAAAGTTGAGGAGAGTGGCGAGCGCACCGAATGCGCAGGGACTATTCGGCAAAAGCAAGAGCAAGGGCAGTGCAGATAGCAGCGGCAGCAGACCGCAGACCAGCGATCTCGATTCTCCGGTCAAGATCAATGGCGGGCTGGGACAGCATGGCAACGCGTCTGCGCTCTCGATGGTAGAGAATGTGTCCGGCAACAACGACTTACTTCCCGTTCCTATGCTGCCTGATATCAATGGCAAACTTACGCCTGGAAAGATCAGAGAGAGTGTTGCGTTCAGGAGGACGTACAGCAGCAACAGCATAAAAGTCAGGAACGTGGAGGTTGGGCCATCGAGTTTTGATAAGATCAAGCTTATTGGGAAAGGTGATGTTGGCAAGGTGTATCTCGTGAGGGAGAAGAAGAGCGACAGGTTATATGCCATGAAAGGTGAGGACCAACGTCTAGAAATACGAGCAAGAACGATGCTGACGAGAACAGTCCTTTCGAAGAAGGAGATGATCAAGCGGAACAAGATCAAGCGTGCGCTCGCCGAGCAGGAGATTCTTGCTACGTCAAATCATCCGTTCATCGTTACACTATACCACTCCTTCCAGTCGGACGACCATCTGTACCTCTGCATGGAGTACTGCAGTGGAGGCGAGTTTTTCAGAGCGCTACAGACACGACCGAACAAGTGTGTGGACGAAGAGGCTGCTCGGTTTTATGCTGCTGAGGTTACGGCTGCGCTGGAGTATCTGCATCTGATGGGATTCATTTACCGAGACCTGAAGCCAGAGAGTGAGTGCTCGGCCTTGTGGAAGTACGGCGATCAGCGCTAACCTTCTACAGACATCTTGCTACATCAGTCCGGCCACATCATGTTGTCAGACTTCGATCTGTCAAAGCAGTCAGATCCAGGTGGTGCGCCAGCAATGCTACTAGCAGCGAGCAATTCGAGCTCGGGACGCCTGCACACTGGCGGTATTACATCAAACCCTTCGCCGAACAATATGCCCACCATTGACACCAAGAGCTGCATCGCCAACTTTAGGACAAATTCCTTCGTTGGCACGGAGGAGTACATTGCTCCAGAAGTGATTAAAGGCTGCGGACATACAAGTGCAGTCGACTGGTGGACACTCGGCATCCTGATTTACGAAATGTTGTTCGGCACCACCCCGTTCAAAGGCAAGAACAGGAACGCAACATTCGCGAACATCCTGCGAGACGAGGTGCCCTTCCCAGAGGGCTCTGGCCACCCGAATACTAGCAAGTATGTCTTCGCACCTTCAACATTAAACTATGCGATTGATGCTAACTCATCGCTCCAGCCTCTGCAAATCCCTCATCCGCAAACTCCTAATCAAAGACGAACTCCGCCGCCTCGGCTCCCGCGCCGGCGCCTCCGACGTCAAAGCCCACCCCTTCTTCCGCACCTTATCCTGGGCGCTGCTCCGGCACATGAAACCGCCCATCGTGCCCAACCAGGGCACCAAGGGCACCGACACGGTTAACTTCCGGAACGTAAAGGAGTCGCAGTCCATCGACCTGGGCGACAGCCCCATCTCCGCCACGGGGCCGACGAAGAACAAAGGGTTCGCGATCCCAGCGAGTAAGATGAAGGGTGTGCCGTTGGATAGTGGGCTCGAGACGCCTGGGGGCGAGATTGCGGATCCGTTTGAGGAGTTCAATAGTGTGACGTTGCATCATGAGGAGGAGGATGCGCAGGAGCGTCATATGAATGGGCATCGGTAGGAGTGGTGTCCGTGTCGGAAGCGGAGGACGTGGCCGAGGAGTTGTGGGAGGGGAGGTGTGAGGCGGGATTCGGGGCTAGGCGAGTAGTCGAGGGAGGGACGACTAGTTGAGGGAGAAAATCACGGGCGTTCATTGGGAAGAGGGAGATGTGTGTACCTGTACAGTCGCATGGAGGAGTTGTTTATCTGGCACGGCGTTCATTTTGAAGAATGGGGGGCTACGACACGTTACGATCATTCATAGTTCTTTATCTGGTGTATATAGGAAATCCTGGTTGAACAAGACTCCATTACTGCTGTAAGTCTGTGATCACTGAGAAATGGACGTTCGATACATCACTCATGACAGTCCAGAAGACGTTCGAAGGATGCAATAACACGAGCCTCCCGCTTCGCCATATCTTCGATCGAGAATGAAAAGAGGGCGATATGCAGCCGGCCACTAGCGCCGACCAATCAGCTTCCGCTATAGCTATAGCTGACTTCTTATTGTCCCACATTTCCTTCTTCTTACATCTCCACACAAGATGTGATGGCTCTGGCCCGCAGAGCGACAGACGCCCGCCTGAAGTACCTCCGCAATGCTTCCGAGGCTCTCTTGACATCGTCACCTGCTACATCGACTCATCTCGGCGCAGTTCACAACAGCGTATCCGAAGGCCAGGAGGGCGGATCGAGTCCGACTTGCGCAGCTTGTGGAGCTCTGATGGTGGTGGGCTGGTCGTGTGCGACTACCAGTGAGCGCGTCAAAAAGCGCAGCAGGAAGGACCGGCTCGCGAAAACATCTGCTGGCGTGAAGGCCGTCAGTATAAAATGCAAGACGTGCGGCGCTGTTACTGTGCTTGAGTCTGACAAGCCTGGACGACCTAAGCGAACCAAGACGACAGGAACAGAACTCAGCGCGGACTCGAAGGACGTGGCCTCGGAGGTGCAAGCTGCAACCTTGGACGGTCCGAATCACGAGAGCAAGCCAGTGAAGAAGCGTGCGAGAGGCAAGAAGTCTAGTCTACAGTCGTTGATTGCTAGCCAGAAAGCTGCTGGTGCGAGCCCGAGGACTGGTTTTGGGCTTGAGATGAAGGATTTTATGAAGACGTGATCGACACCAGCCAGGTCTATGCGCTTGAAGCAACCCATACCGCCACACCCAGCGCTCCCTGAAAGATGCCACCGACTGAAAGCGAACCATGGAGGCTGCACGAAACCGGACCCTAATCCTGTGGACGAAGGTCCCGGCGGCGGGTCGAATGCAGAGCAAGGTGCCGAATGACTCTGCTCCGGGAATTGTTGCGATTAGAGCAATGATCTCGACGACCTTGGGAGATTCCCCATGGTGAAGGCAGCATGGCCTACAGGTTCTTGCTACGTTCGAGTTGATTCAACGTGCTCGCTGAAGCAATACAGCTGCAGGCGAGGTACACTTGCCAGAAAAGAAAAGTGGAGTCAGATGCAGTATTCGGTGTTAAGAAATTACATCTACCAGGTATGCATGTTCTCCGACTCGAGAGATAAGAAAGAAACCCATGAAGCATCTCCACCCGCCTACGCACTCCTAGGATCCTGCCACGTTACAGTACGGGTGTTGTGATCCGCAAAATACGGAACGCCTTGAGGGGTGCGTAGCATCTCCCATCCCGCCGGTGGCTCGCCCCTCGGACCTTCTGGTCTGTCGAAAGTGGTAGTCCTCGAGTCGTGGTTGACATAGTACGTCCTGCCCTCGCTGTTCACCAGTGCTTGCCAAGCTGCGGGCAAGCCTGCCTGGGTGTCTGCATCATCTCCGCCCGTTTCTCCTTCAGACATCCGCCAGGCCGTGGTTCTGGTAGCATGGTTGGCGTAATACGTCCTGCCGTCCCTGCTCGTGAGTTCTTCCCAGTGGGGAGGCAATGGCGCCTGGGGATTTGCAGAGCCTTGCGCTTCATTTGCATCTCCGGATGGTTCTTGCGAGCTAGCTGTGCCTTGATTCGCATCCGAACGCGCTTGAGAATTTTCGGCCATCGTTTTCTAGTTGCAATCTGCCGTCAATCTGGAGCTGTTTGTGATGGAGAGCTTGAGGAGACTGCATCAAGAAGAGTGCAATGTGGAAGTAGCTGAAAGAAAGACTGCATTGGGGCGGCATGAGAGCTTAAAGCTGTTGCCTGTGAGTATTTCGAGGCAGTGCATATACATGTATGCTTTGGGTCTGTCCGTCGTTGCGTTTCGTTGTAAAGAGGTTCTTTCGTTGCCATCACCGTTGCCACGACGCATATCGCATCTCCACTTCTGCTGTGCTGCGCGCCCTCAAAGACCGTAAAGTAGATACTCATTACCTCGCAGTGAGGGAGTCTTCCGCCCTGTGTTCAGCTGCCTTGGTCGAGAGGCCCCATGGATTTAGCAGCGGTCGCAGGAGTTGATACACAGAGATAGCTGCTACAGAAATCATCTTGTTCACCCATTTACGAGTAGAAATGTCAATTACGGTCACATAAATGACATTCTCTTTACGGACGCGAATCCGATACCGAAGCTCTCGACATCCAACCTCAACCTTCATAACACTTAAAAAATAATGGCGCTCCCAGGACTCTCACTCCCAGGCTTAGGACTAGCACAAAGTCATGTCTCAACTGGATCAAACATACAAAGCGCTTCCGGCGTTTCACAAACCGCCCGGCAAGAAGACCTTCCACCACGCACAGAATGGCGCTTCGAAGTGAACTTCCAACAACAATACACCATCAAAGTCCTAACTGGCCACGCCGAACTCTTCGGCGTCGAACTCGCGCCAAATCAGGTGCACAACTTCTCCGGCGTCAAAGGCGCGGTTTTCACGTGGCAAGGATGTCGACTAGAGCTTTCTGGCGAGGCGGAGAGCGAGTATCTGGGCCATGAGACTGACTACGCGGTGGAATGGCTGAACGTGCATGGGATGCTGGATACGGCGAGAGGTGATGCACAGTCTACTCCCAGCAGTGAAGGAGGCCCGAGAGTTCTGGTGGTAGGCCCGGACTTCGTTGGCAAAAGCAGCCTCATCCGTAGTCTCGCTGCGTGGGGAGTGCAGTCCGGCTGGACTCCTACTATCATCAACGCCGACCCTCGAGAAGGCCTTCTCGCGCCACCCGGAAGCATCAGCGCCGTCACTGTCGGCAGCTGGATGAGTGTGGAAGACGGCTACGGCATCAGCCCCATATCCGGACCGACAGTCACTCCAGTCAAAGCACCTTTGATATACCACTGCCCCTACGCCTCTGCAACAGAGAAGCCAGAAATCTACAAAGCCCTCCTCACCCGCACCGCGCTCTCCGTAACCAACAAGCTCGAAGAGAACCTTCTGGCAAAGCAATCCGGCCTCATCATCGACACCCCGGGCGCCCTCAACGACCCTCGATCCAACTACGCCACAATCGCACACATCGTCTCCGAATTCAGCATCTCCCTCATCCTCACACTCGGCTCCGAGCGCCTGTCCAACGACCTCTCCCGCCGCTTTACCGGCGACAACATCCCCGTCCTCCGCATCGCGAAACCAGCCGGTGCCGCGGAGAAAGACGCGCAATTCATGAAACAGCTCGCGAACCAGCAGATCCGACAGTACTTCTTCGGCACCTCAAAGGACCCCTTGAACCCACACAGCCACACGATCGCTTTCACAGACATAAACCTCTGGCGCGCTAACTCCCCTTCTCTCACCATCGCGATGAACGCTACATCAAGTGGGATGGACGACAGCGATTCCGACTCCTACGCCTCCGCGCCTTCGACGAAGGATTTCGACCGCGTCACTCCCTCTCAGGAGATGCTTGGACGGCTTGTGGCGATCAAGTTCTGTTCTGGTTCCGAGACGGATGAGGTCGCGATCAGAGACAGTGCGGTGATGGGGTATGCGTATGTTAGTGAGGTTGATGAGGCGAAGAAGAGGGTGAGGTTTTTGTCACCGCATCCGCAGCGGTGGGGGGATAGGGTTATGGTGTGGGGTGGGTGGCCGGAGGCGGTTGTGGATTTGGTTGGGTAGAGCTGAGCGTGAGCGTGGGCAAGTGGACTGGCGTTTATGGGAGTAGGAAAATCATGGGAGATTTGGTGGCCGCAAAGTTAGCTCGAAAGCTCGATTCGATATGATACTACATCGCTCCAACCATTCCATTATTTACCCGTACTAACTCCCAACCCAACCCCCTTTCTCCCACTAGCATCTCCCGCCTCCTCACCCCAACTAGCACCATCCCTCACTCCCAAGTCCCCCTCCACATTCCTCGCCACCACCCCCCTAAAATCCACCCCCACCTCCGCCAAAACCCCCGCCTGCTGCTTAACCACCACCACGCACTCACTCCACAACGCACTCCCCTGCTCCACACTACTCAACTGCCTCTCCAACAACCCATTGAACTCATCCACCCTCTCCTTCGCCCACTTCACCACCGCCGACCCACTCGCAGCCGGAAAAGCAGAAGAAAACGTCCGGAACGTATGCAACAGCAGCTCAAAAGTCGTATAAGCCAGCGCATGGAGATACGGCGGTAGCGGGCCCGTGAACGGCAATTGCCGCGTTCGTGCTCTGATCGTTTCTGAGCGAGCGGAGAGGTACGTGCAGCGGGCTGTTTCTTCGAAACCGAGGCGGAGGAGCCAGGAGACGTTTTGTTTCGTCTTCTCCGTGCCGGCGGAGGTGTTGGCGAGCTGGCGGGAGATGGAGGCAGAGAGGCGGGAGGCGCGGGTGTTGACTTTGGCGAGGATGATATCTGAGGCTGTGACGTTAGAGCGGATGCTTCGGGCGAGCTTGCGGAGTTTTTCGATTTTGGCGACGGCGTCTTCGAAGCGTTGCAAAGCGATGTCGATGTCGAGGGTATCGATCTGACTTTCGACCTGCCGGACGCTTTGTTGGCGGCCTTCGGCGTCCACGAGGACGCTGTTGCTTCGCGAGAGGCCGCCGGCTAGCATTTCGTTTGTCGTGGCTTCTGCAGCCGCTTTGCGTAACGAGCGTCCGTCGCGGCCGGTGTGGAGGGCCACATCGTCAAGTTGGCGTTCGCGCTCGCCGTGTTCTGCGGCGACCTGTTTGCGGAGGTCTTCCTGGGCTTTTCGGAAGGCGACGAGGAGGGAGGCTTTTTCGCCGGAGTCGGAGATGGCGTAGGTGAAGGATTCGGAGCCGACGCGGATGTTGATCGCGTTGGCCATGTTTTTGTGCTCTTTTGTGCCTGCGGGTAGGGAGGTCGCGGAGGAGCTGATGTCGGCGAGGCTGACGTCTTGGAGGGCCCAGCAACGTTCTGCGACAAGAGTTGTCTGCGACTGCGGTTGTTGGTACATGCTTTGTCGTTTGTTTTTGATGTCTGCTTGAGTGCCGTTGACAAGGTCCGTTCGTTTCTTCTCACTCGCGATTAGAAGATGGTCGTTGAGCAGCACAAGTGCCACTCTTCTCCTTGGCTTCCACGTCGCAGCATTCAGCTCCACCCATCGCTGGCTCTCCATGATGATGTGTCGTCCTGGTAATGCCGGTAGGTACTTCTGCGACCCTTCAACTCTCTTCCAAAGCACCTGCAAGTGCGTGCTCCACATAGCCTCGAGGTTAGCGACACTGCTCCTATTCGCGCGCTTCCTTTCGGCGAGACTGAGTGTGCTGCCATTTTGAAGTTCCGCACCACCGGCGCTCGTAGCCTGGCCGAGCGCTCCAGTAAGCTCACCCATGAGAGTTCGCAATGTTCGCATCTCGGACTTGAGCTTGTCCGCTTCCTTCGAGATCTTGATGAACTGCGTGCGGTTCTGGTAGACGTTGTGTTGAAGATCGGTACTAGCATGCTGTTTGACGCTCTGTAGATCGTTCTGGTAGGCATATACATCGCTCTCTGTGGCATCCGCGAGTATGCTCTGCACGTACTTCTCCGCCTGTAGATTCGGGTCCTTAAAAGCGCGCACATCCACCTTCAGCCTGCCGACGCCTGGCTCCGGACTACGACCGTCTCGTGAGGGACTCCTACTCGCTTCCCCGCCCGACGCGGCATACTGTGCCGGCATGGCAGGCATGGGCGGAGCGGCTCCTCCATCTCCAAACTGCGGAACCTGCCCGCCAGTAAATCGAGTGCTATAACGTCTCTTGACCAAGTCGCTGGTGTTCTCTCGTCCAGGCCCAGGCCGGCCTCTCCTTTCCGGCACCGCGAGATTCGACTTGCCCGAGGCATTGGTCTGCGTCTCCCATAGCGAGTTGGATCTGCTGTCGGCGCTCTGGTCTCGAGGCTGACTGAGCTGTCGCGGCGCTGATATGGTCGGACGAGTCGTCTTCTTCCGCCGCAGCGAGATGCCCTTTCCCTCTGACATGATCACATGTATCAATGCCGGAGTTACATGTATGTGCTGAAGCTGCAGTCTCACGCGGAGGTGTCGTCGCTAGCCGCAGCGGTATGCAAGCTTGGACCAGTTAAATTGTCCAAAAGGGAAGCTCACATCGTCAAGTTCATTCGTATCGTCGCTAACAACAAACACGCCCTCTCTACCATCGAAGACTACTGGATACATCGCGAGAACCCCATCGATCCTCCCAAATCAGTCTGCGCCCAACAGTCCACATCCTCCACCCGCCACAATGGCCTCAACAACCCCCTCGCAAGCGACCTCCATCACCACCATCCTCCTCGCCTCCACCGGCGTCATCCTCTCCGCCTCCCTCGCCTACGCCCTCTACTTCGACCACAAACGCCGCTCCGACCCCGACTTCCGCAAGAACCTCAAGAAACAACAAAAGAAAATATCCCGTCTGAACGAAGAAGCCTCCAAAGCCGCCGAGCGCTCCCAAAAGGACAAAATCAGGCGCATGGTAGAAGAGGCGAATGAAGAGGGCTTCCCGAAGGACCCGGAGGAGATGGAGAGCTATTTCATGCAGGAGGTGGCGCGGGGAGAGGGCATGTGCAGTGATGGGAGTGATCCGGTGGAGGCAGCGTTGTGCTTTTACAGGGCGTTGAAGGTGTATCCGCAGCCGAGGGAGTTGATTAGTATTTATGATAAGACGGTCCCCAAGGTGAGTTCGATAATAATGATGGGGGAATGGTTCATTGCTAATGTGGTTGATAGCCTATCCTCGATATCCTGGCCGAGATGATCGCGGTGGACCCGAGTATATCTGTGTCAGGATCTGGCGCTGGCTCGGAGGCAGGCTCGGATAAGGTCGAGTAGGCGGCAGAGACGGCGCAGCGGAGACGGTATATGAGATGTGGGAGTGTGAGTGTACGCAGGAAGGCTTCAAGGGCGTGTCGTTATTAGGGGTGGAAGTGAAGCACGGCGGCATTCGAGCGCCAGCTGGACGGGCCATCGATGCATTTGCAGGAGTTCAAGCGTGTGCTGGTAGAGTGGCTGGCCTACTAGACGGAGTCTCATCTCACGGCTGTGTACATATACGTGTTCGACTTAATCAACTTTCGACACCAGGATTGTCTACAGAAAGGTAGGTATTTGCTTTGGGGTAAGAAGAATCCTCCATGTTCTCGATTTCATGAATCCACTTTGAGTCTCAGGTTTGACACTGGCACTGGGAGGAAGCTCTTGGCTCCTCAAAGATCATTAACAGACGTTATCAAGGATTCTTCCTCCGGACTCACCGACACCGACACGACGACTCCATTATACTCCGTTCTTCCCAGCATTTTGTTTCACCATCGCACCAACTCGATGGAGGATCATCCATCGCCACTGAATTCTCCGAAGCAGTAGAATATACGAGCGCCGAAACGTCCAGTAACTTGGCAAGTAGTCAACATTTAGTTACAGGCGCCGTTGACCGCCTTCCACGAAACGAGATAAAAACATGCGGAAGACCATTCGGCCCTCACATCCATACTCCATCAACCGACCGTAAAAGCTGCTACCCATCCATAATCCCTACTACTCCTGACCTACTCCACCAGCCGCAGCACTCATTCAAATAACCGTCATGCTCTCCCAACCCACCATCCTACTCCTCCTCTCCACCTACCTCGCCGCAGCTCAAGCCTGCGGCACCGACGGCTGCGCCTTACTCCTCGACCGAGACTCCTGCGACGGCAACTTCGGCTGTGTTTACGATGTGAGTACGATCCGGCGAAAATCGTGAGCCGAGCTCACCCTTCACCGGGCTCACGATGTTCGCCGCCCACCACCTCCCCCACCACTAACCCCAGCACTGCTAGATCGGCACCGAGTTCTGCGTAGCAGCCTGCGCAGTCCCAGGCGCCGACTGTGCAAGTGATGGCGATTGCTGCAATGCCGGGGAGATATTGGGGTGCTGTGGCCTTTTTGCGGCCAACAGATGCGATAGAACGGTAGGTTGTGTGTGAATGATGTTGATGGGGAGACTTGGTTACGAGGTGTAGGATGAGGGTATTACGCAGTGTCGTAGCTAGAGTAGTCGTGTAGAGTTGGGTAGCATCTCAAAAGGCATGCCAAGTACCTACACCGAAGTCGAAGCTAGAGCTCCGAGGGAGGGTTTTGGCCTTGAGCTGTTGGTTGCTCGAGTTGTGGTTCATCATCTCCATATTAAGCAGAGGGCTGGTAATGTGTGTTCGAACCGCCCCTCGTATCAACCCCACATGGCTACCACACCTCCGCCTAGGAGTGAGGATGGTATGCTTGGCAGAAAGTAAGTTTGTCGATCAGTTTTCCGAAGGTAGTCACTGGGCTGAAGATGCCTACTTCTCTTACATGATCCATCCAGCTGGGAGAGCTGTTTTGTCAGCTCGATTAGTCGGCGGACGTCCTGAAGAACTCGCCATCCAGTCGTGCTGTATCTTAGACCGGCAAGGAGCTTCTCTCTTAACTCCAGATTGCCAACAAGACGAGACTGTCTGAAAATGCTTCTAAAAGAGAATATCATATATATGCAAAGGGTTAGGGTTAGGGTGAGGTTGCTGACTAGTTCTACTCCATCCATGCGGTGAATGACTTCCGCTGAAGGATCATCAACCTCATTCTCCATTCTACCTTCCATCATAACTCTCATGTCCCCTCGTAAGCACCAGCAAGTATTCTCAGCTACGACTATAAGCTCTGGCTAGAGATCGTCTATTTGCCATTGGGGCAACCATGCTCTAACCCAAGGCAGCGAGACTGGACCCAAGTCCCTCAATAACTCGCTTTTCTCTCTACTGGCAGAGGTAGAAAAGTCGGGTCGCTTCGCGCCTGGCGCTCCAATGTCGCTCAGAAATGGAACCAATTTGACGGCTGGGACGTGATCCGCCGTATCCTCGTGTTCCGCTGCATCGACCAGTGCACTCAACCACTCTGAGTATGGCACGACCTGCATCGCACTTTTTTCACGCTCGACAAGCGGTTGCACAATGTCTCGCCAGTGTGTCTTGTGGGGATTGACAAGGTGGAGAAACGTGCAGCTCTCCGCCCCCGAGGCTGCGTGTGAAGATTTGCTGTCCATCGACAACAAAATCTGGAAAAGAGCCGAGCAATGACTTTTCGCACCCGGCCTCGCCCATTGGTGCCAACACTGTAGCAGTTTCTGGCAGGCAGCACTGCCTCCACTAGCATGTCGCCGAGCAGATCAACGGGGATCCAGTCCATGCAATCCATAGCGCCCAAGGTTTCGGGCACTTTTCCGAGCGCCTTACAGCTCATCAGTACACTTGGGAACCATTCCTTCGGGTTCCACCTGCCTTTGTCAGACTTCACAGGTCCAGCGATTTGGCCAATGCGACAGACAGTGGTCGGAAGACCATAAAGCTGGCTAGCGTGCGCGAACAACAACTCGGCCAGCTGCTTCGACTGTGCGTAGGCCATGGCTTCCGAAACGCGGAAATCGTTCAACTTCTTCTCGGGCACTGGACCATCGTAAACGTGAGCCCAGTTGTTCGCGGCGCCTACGCTGGACATGAACGTCGTCTCGACGATATTGAGTGACGCATGTGCCAACTCGATCAGGTGGCAACAAGCATCTAACTGCGGCGTGAACGAGCCCAACGAGAGATTGAAATCCACTAGCCAGGCGTTGTGAATGATGTGGCTTGCTTCTCGCACCAAAGCCTTGTATCTTGCATTTCCTAGCCCGAGACCAGGTTTTGTGATGTCAACTTGGAGGAACTCGACATTGGAGAAGTTCTGGCAAAGACCTCGCGACCCATTCATCCTGGCTTGTTTGTCCATATCACTGCCCGCTCGGTTCATCAGACATATTATCTTTTCAACTGTGGGATTCCGAATCAAGCTATCGAGGACGTAGGAGCCTAAAGAGCCAGTCGATCCGGTCAAGAGTACTACCTTTCTTTTTGGCAAGGTCGTCTGCCTCGGGTGGTGTTTCTCCAGGCTTTCAAGGCGGCAGCTGAAAGTATCAAGCATCTGCTGCATCTCAGCTAGCGAGTCTTCGCTCTCATCCCTGCCCGAGCTCACGCCTTCTAACGACTGCATGAGCGTTGTAGCCAGTGAAAGCGCCGTCGGATGCTGGTAGATTGTCCTAGGCGTCAACTTGGAGTTTACGTCAACGCCTTGATATCGAGCACCGGCCTTGATATACCTCAGCAGCTTCAGGGCTAGTAGCGAATCGAATCCGCATTCGAAAAAATTGTCGCTCTCTGCAAACTGTTGGCCCCCGAGGAAGTCGGTCGAGATGATGCGTGCTAGGGAGTCACTCAACGACTGCTCGTTGCTGAAGTCCAATCCTGAAATGCCACCGCTATGGTCATCGGCTGACTGATAGACCTGCGCGATCAGCTTGCCGAATGCATCCGTCGTTGGCGCTCGCCGAATCTCCCCTTTTGCGGAGCGGAGGAAGGCTTCGGATGAATCCAGCACCCAAATATGCGATGCGTGGATCTGTGCGTGAGCTGGCAGTGTTTCATTGGCTTGTTCGACAGCTGACACAATTGACGCTCTTCTGACCGCCGGCTCAACACTGGGATCGTTGGCCGGCTCGATCAAAACCGCAGGCTGTTCTCGAGATGAGCCAACGATAAGTGCCGACCGTATGTTCCCATCTCGGGCGATGAGGCGCTCAGCTCCGACGGGATTGAACTTCTCGCCGTTCGACAAGACGATAATGTCGTCCAACCTACCACTGTATTTCCAGCGTCCGGGTTTAGACGGATGCTGCTCGTACAGGTCTTTCATAGAGTACTCATCAAGGTCCGGAAAGGTCCAGAACGCACCCTGGTGCTGCGCTGCTTTTCGGTCGCGCACAAACACCAGCTCATGTAACTTTCCGGAATGCGGTCGAAACTCGATACCGAGATGAGGGTGGTAGCAGTGGTACGCCCACTCATCCACCGATCTTGGCATCAGCTCCGGAATGTTGTTTGTCTCGGTAGACCCTAAGGGCTGCAACACCTTGGTCTGTTCCCACAGAGCGTCGCCCGCTTCCTGTGCCAGTGGACCACCTCCGAAGGCCACGCTGGACCATTGCGATACCTTTTGTAGCAGGTCCTGATCCATGGCCACCTCGGCGAGCAATGAAGGGGGTAGAATGGCGGCATCCGTAGCGCGCGCATCAAGGATCTGCTCGACCGTGCTCAGCGAAGGCGGCTTGTCAGAAGGGCCGAAAACGAGCTCTGTCGACTGGAACACAGAGAAACTGAAGATGTTGAGCCCAGCAGAATGGAAGGGCGGCATCGCGGCGTAGACGGAACGATTAGCCCACGCCCGCGCGGTTACGCTCTTGCCGTCGACGTCAGGGAGATCCTGTTGCATGTCCATGGTTGCGATCAAGCCGTGGGACACGCCGACGGGTTTTGGCAGCCCTGTGGACCCTGTAGTATGCAGGACAACGAACACTTCGTGTGCCACCTCCTCGAAACCTTTGGACCAAGGAAATGGATCCACGGGGTCGGGGTTCAAGAGCTCCTCCAGAGATGGCATCACTTCATACCTTAGCCCCTTCGTGGTCTCGAGCCAGCGTGACGTGCTGTCCCGCGAGCTTTGCTGAGGACCGAATAGGATCCGGCACTCCATTTCGTCGAGCAGCGATAGATGTGCATTCGGGCCATTTCTGGGAGAGATAAAGAGTGCCTGCCCGATGTCGAAGTGGTCAGCTTGCGGTGCCATTGTGCCCGTTTTGACACCGTCTACATACTTTCAGCCGACACTCGCACGCGGCACATGCTAGGATGAAGTACCGGATGTCGGACGGACCGATAACAGATTGTTTCTTGGTCCTGATGTTCGCCCACTACCGCATCGAGATGCCACGCGAGTGTGTTGATGGCGTTTGCGAGAAGGCCAAAGGTGACTGCACGCAGTTGTCCCGCTTCAAACGCTTCGGGAGATACGGGGTGGCGTGCTCATACTTGCGATCCGGAGCTGTATGCGAGGGCATCGATCGTGCCTGGGAGGGTCCGCTGGCCGTGAGACATGGCGACATTCCATGGAGGCGACATTGATTGCAAAGATCTGGTGCTTGGAACGAACAAGAGGCTCCTGGGCTGAGGAAGTAATCAATTGAGCGAGGATGGCGAGCAATCGAACACTTTCCCAGCTCCGACCTGTTGAGCGTCGTCATGTCAGCCACCGTGCCGCTACTCTGCCACGTCGAAGCACGGCATACTGGGACGGTTCGTTGGCGTGGAAAACAGACTCCAGTCGGACGCCGGGGGCGCATTCTCCCAACACGCACAGGTTCCACTCCAGCAACAAGACGTTGAGCTAAATTAGCACGGCTACTCATGCAAGTCTGGAGAACTATCACGAGCTCCACCCCGAGTGTGAACCCATATTGAGATGGAGATAGTCCAACTGAAGTTAGCACGGCTACTCATTCGAGTCTGGGAAAATGTCTTTGAGCTCCACTCCGAGTGCATGCCCATATGCAGATGGCCATAGGACGGCCACGTCAGTAATAATCTGTTGAGCTAATAAGATAGCACGGCTACTCATGCGAGTCTGACGACCTATCTTCGAGCTTTCACCCCATGTGCATGCCCATATTCAGATGGAAATAGCGCCGGGTGAAGTTATGATCTGCGCAGGGATTGGAGCGGTATGCGGAACGAGCCATATCCGATCAGATCGTGATCGCGGATTGGATTATGCTATAAACCGAATGAGTTTATAGATGGCAAATTCGAATTCAAATCGTGAGCGAAATCGTGAGGGTGCTGAAAAAGGCAATTGCATGTCACCGCCTCATTGGCCGGTGATATTTTGGTTTAGAGGAAAAGGCATCGTTGAAACCTAAACCCAAGACGAAGTGGGACCCACAGTGAAGTGGGCCAACAATGTAATCGATGGGATACCAGATTTCCGGCTCCGGTTATGCGGGATCCAAATGATATAACAAAGAATCTGGGGACGATTCACACACTGACTCCCCGTGGAGTAGAATCTGCCTGCGTTCGAAACCAATTTTACTGATCGATCACTTATGCGGATCTGAACTTCGTATGCGAGTCTGACTTTCGCTCCAGGAAGACAGTAATGGCTCCAGATCCTGAAGTTCGGTCGTCTGTCGCAGTAATGGCTTGTTCGGTCGTATGGACTGGTATGGACTAAATTAGTCCATATGGATATGGACTAATATAGACTGAGCTCTGATTAGTCTATATAGATATGGACCTATCTATATGGACTGGTTTTGACGTTATAGCCTCTCTAAGTGAATGTTAGTCTCGTCGTCTAGTGTTTCGTCTATTTACTCGTCTAGTTAGCTATTAATTAGCTCAATGAATTACTCGTCTATTAGACTACTCTTTTACTAGTGTTTTAAGCACTTAAGACTTTTAATTAACGACGTAGACAACTAAGCTCGTATCTATAAGATTGTCCGCCGTATTCTACTAAATATACGCTTATCTTTAGTACTTATTACTAGTATAGAGAGTACGTCTATCGCTATTAAAGACAGCTATAGATAAGATAACCGCTACTACGGCTAATACTACTATAATAAAGGACTACCTTAGATAGCTTTAGCTAGTCTATTAATAAAGCGGTTAAACTTATTAGTTATAGCGCTACGACGACTAGATTACTTAGCTATAACCGTACTTATAAACTCGTCGTAAGGAGTAAGGGCTTTAGTAGTATCTATAACGTTTATAGACTACGTTATAGTTACTTCCTTCTTATAACGAGCTAGCTAAATTGCTTGTACTCGTTTAATACTAGGCTTTACCTAGTCTCGTTACTACGCTACTAAAAGATAGCCCTTCTTAAGCGTTAGATTAAGTAATATTATAGCTAAATAGGCTCTAGTCTAATTAATCTAGCTATAGTACTTATTAAAGGCATACTAGCTTATAATAGTTACTTTAAGGAAGGCCTTATTACGTATAGCCGTCTACTTAGCTCGCTCCTTAGTAAAGTAACTACGGAGGACGTCTATATAAACCTATACCTTATCGAGCGTAACGTAATTATCTTTATACTACTTAGTTACCTATTTAAACGGCTATAAGAAGGTAATTATCTACTTAACGAGCTACTAGTCGACTATAGAGAGCTCGTAATCGATAAGTTACTCGTAGTCTAAGATAAAGGTAGTATAAGTAATACGGAGCTCTATAGCGTCTTTAAAGGTAGAGTAATAGCTATTCTACTAAGTAATAACTAGCTTCTAGATAGCCTTACTAGTAAGCCTCTTAAAGTCGTTAAAGAGCCTATTACTATAGCGGAGCGTAGTTATAAAGTAAAGGATCTTCTATAGAGCTAGTTATTATATCTAACTACGTTTACTATCTAGAGCGTCTATCTTATCGTCTATTAAAAGGTCTTAACTTATAAGCCCTATAGCCTCTTATAAGGTAGTAAACTAGAAGGACTATACTACGAGGTTAATTATATAGCTAATATACCGTAGTCTTTTCTTAACTAGCTACTAGTCGTTTAGCTAATTACTAAGTACTATATATAGCGTATTATTAGTAGTCGCATTATTAGTAGTAACGTAACTAATACGCTCTTTAATCTAATACTACTTAAGTACTTAAAGGACGTAAGGTATAACTTTAATACTACTATAGCTAGTAGTAAGCTCTAGTAAACTAAGTAAAGCCTTCTATAGCTTACCGTCGTTATTAACGAAGTAAGTAGTAATAGATTAGAGCTCCTTATTATTCGGTAAGTACTACGTATCGCTTATAATATAGACGAGACTAAGTACCTATTATAACTAGCGTTATAGCTACTACTATCTTAGCTAGAACGTCGTAGATACTCGAGAAGTAGTAGTTTAATAAGAGGACTAGATATAGCCTATAGCTTAATAGTTAATAGCGTTAATAAGCGTATAAGTCTTAGGCTACTTAACGAACGAAAGAGGAAGGTCGTAGTAGATAATAAGTTATAATATAGCCTATCTAACTATAACTAGATTAGCTATAGTCTTTAAGGCGTCTTTAACGAGCGTATTATCTCTAGCTCTTCGAGCTACTTTAACTAGTATTATAAAGGACTCTATATTACTCTAGATCTTATACGTAGTCCGTAAGAGTAGTAGCTAGCCGTACTATTTGTCGTAAAAAGACGTAAGGTAGTTCTACGTAGTAATTATACTTAAGGTATTATAATCCTTATAACTAGCGTATTTATAGTACTATATAGCTCGTATAGTCTTTCCTAATACCTTTACTTATAGCTCGCCGCGACTAGCCTTACGGTAGTACCTCTAAACTAGATAGGGAGCTTTTTTATTCTTAATAATACGGTAGGAGGAGGTAGTAGTTAAGGCGGCTAGCGTATTAGTTTCTAGCCTATTAGATACGATAGATACGATAGAGATTGAGTTATTAGGTCGAATAGATAATATAGACGCTATATTACGCGTCTAGATAGTCTAGTACTAGTATCGTCGCGTATAGAAGATAAGATAGAGCCCGTAGAAGATGTTGAAAGAGGAAGTATAGTAAATTACGGGTGTATCCGCGTTTAGCCGAAGTTTAGCTAGCTAATTAGACGACGTCCTTTTTCTTAGTACTCCTTTACTAATTTATATACTACGACTAGTAAGAACAGAGCTAATAACACTAGTCCATATAGACTGTCTATATGGATATAGACTAAGCTATATAGACTATGGACTATAGACTAATCAAACAGTCCATATTACATATGGACCGAACACGTATGGACCGAACAAGCCATTACTAGTGTCGTCGGATGCTGGTCAGTGGTCATACAACAACCGGGTCGTCTCAAGCTTCGCAGGGTGTGGGCTCGGTGGGGTCGTCAAGGCTTCGTACCTACGGGATGCTTGTGCCGCCAGATGCCGGCTTATCCGGGGACTTGTTTCTCTTTTGTACTTCGGTCAATTCTCGAGACCACCTGAACAGACTACCATCTGGAAGTCTTATCAACCGCTGGCGCCTCCAGCTCTGGGCCTCGCAACGTGAGAACGTGCATGCAAGTGCCCTGCATGTACGCCAGTAAAGCTAGGTGGGGGACAAGCTGCAAGCTGCAGAGATGATCAAGAGCCGCCTGCTTCAGGAACGCTCGGTACAGACAGGTTCGTGATATCGCACGACAGCGTAAGTACATGTATGTGTGACTGGGTTCATAACGCAAGGGTAGCTGCTAGTTTGCTCGTCTTCAACATAGCAGTCTTCGGCTTTGAGACACAACGACCCAACTCGACCAGGGGACTGCGCCGTACAAAACAGTATTGCCTTTGATCATGTCTCTGCAGAAACTAACAGCGGCCCTGGTAGGCGGCAATCAGGAGTTTCAGCTGGCCTTAGCATCACTGAACTTCGACGTGTCGCTGATCAAGATGGAGGCACCAAATGAGTATCAACCGCTCGCGCTAGCATTACCCTCGAGACGCGAGGCTGAAGCTGAAGATGGGCGAACTCATGCTACGCCTCGCAAGCTTCAGGCCTTGTTCTCTGGTCTGTACACTGCGACTCCAGCGCTGTATGCTGCCTATGGGACTCGGGCCTCGGAAATCACGACGCAACAGCTGATAGATGCGAAGGGGAGCCGGGCAAGTGGACCCTTTGCAGAGCATACTGGTGTAGAGGGAGGCAGTATCTCGGCGGCAGCCACTTCAGGCGCAGGAGCCATCGCTGTTCGGTTGCTTGCCTGCATGCTTGCCAGGGTCTTCACGGCAGCAGAAGCAATAGCCGCTTGGGAGGAGATCGTGACCTTGAGGAAGGAACAGATTAACGCGGAAGCTGCATCTGCTGGTATGGACCAGGTCTTCTCATTGTTGGCCGCGAAGACTCCGTTGCCAAGGCAGGACCTCGCGGACTGGGATGCAAGCGCCCGCGCATGGCTGCGCACGGTAGATAAGGCTATGGAGACAAAGCAGAAGCAGCTACTTCTGATCATCAACAACAACAAAGAAGTGCCGGTTAACCTGCATGGCAGTACATTTCAAAGCATCATACAAGCCTAGTCGAAAGCGATGATCGCTGTGGAGAAGCTCACACAAGGCATGCCGCATAGTATCGTAGATGGCTCCGTTTTGCTGGCCTTGTCTGCTTGGCATATCTATCCAGACATGTCGGTGCTAGGCAAGCACAGCCACTTCGTCCGTCAGGACGACTCCCTTGTAGCACAAGGCGGGGTGCTCACCCTGGGATTGGAGTCAGCCTTGAGCACTAGCGATGACAGCATCTCCAATGGTGTCACATGGTCGCTTCCACTGGCCTTATATATCACTTTTACGGTGACCTGCTCTCCGCAAACAGAAGCCTATTAGCCGATGGTTCTCGAGTGTCGGTCGTGCAATTCTTATGATCGGGTGGTCCCAATCATCTCTTGGATCGGCCCAGATAGCCACTTTCATGGCCAAACTGACCGAATATATGACTACTGGTCAGCCCAAGCCGAAAATATCTGAAGAGTATGCCACTCGACCTTCCGAGAGGAGCTGGCTTGCTCTCATCCGGAAGGCGGCACGTACCTTACTTCTCAGCACAGGCGTAGAAAGAGAAGAAAGCGAGAAATTAGTTGCTTATGGCCGAAGGCGCTGTGCAGCGTTTCTGGGAATCACGGACGACAATCCTTCACCTATGACTTTGCTTCAGCAAGCACGATGTTTGTTCTCAATGCTCAAATCCAGTGAGGATTGTGTGTTACTCCTTCGTACCGTTGCGCAACGATTCCATATTGCTGCTCCGCGCTTGATCATCCGCTACAGGAAAGACGATCAGCGTGCCAGCTCCAAACCAGAGTTCGCTCTACGGCTGCAAGTGGTAACCCGGCAGAGGCCCTTCGGTATGTTGAAGAGGGTTTGATATCCAGAGGGGATCGAAGCGAGCGCTGGTGTCATATTGATCCCACGAGTATCATGAGAGGCCCGGTAAAAGAGGACCTGAACTTCTTTTGGACAAATCCGCCTACACCAGTCGACTCTGAGGGCCAGATCACCACAACTTTTGACAAGCATTTCGGGCAGTTTGCTGAGATGGCAATGTTTCGTGGTAACGTCGACACCGAAAATTCCTAGGAAGCTGATCGGCGTGCCATTCTACTTCCTATTTGGTGATCCTGCTTTGGCCGCGATATACGTTGCTTACAACGAAGCTCCAGTCAAGCCTGTCGTGTTAAGGACGGAAGAAATCTTAGCTTGTCTTGAGAAAGCCGCCGTCGTTGTTCCAAAGCTCATCTCGCACTTCGCCATTGGACAAAGGTCGACTGAGCAAAAGCTGGAGCTGCCACCCCCAATTCATTCGCTGAAGACATTGGCAACACTCGCATGCATTTACGAAAGCCTACCGGGAGCAACAATAGCGCTCTGCATCGCCAAAGCACCACTGGCTGAAGCTAAGTGGATGTCTGATACTGCCTTGGAACTTGACGCCCATGCTGGCGTCGACCCACGCGCGACGAAGACCTTTCGGGACCCATCTCTGGGCGCCAAAACAACAGAAGTGGCTAGTAGGTAAGCATTCGAACCACTCTAACTCGATCGGCCCTCTACCTTTGCGTGCCTCGCTATGATGGAGACTGGGCACATCAACATCAGTGCGACGGGCCTTGAGACCATTATGGCCATGTCTAGCAGTGATTCGTTGTTCGTAGCCACGCTGCTAGTCAACGATCCTGCAGGCTGCCCCGATGCTCTGATCTCTCGCATTCAAGGCAATATTGGGCGTGCAGGAATCTCCATGTTAATTCCACCGTCCCAGACGGTGCAAGCCACCGATAGTGACGACTGGAATCTGGTTGAACATGCGACCTTCGATGGTAAACTCAAGGATTCTTTCGGGGCGACTTCACTTCATCTGTCCTTCACGGAGTTCAGTCTAGCCGTTGATACCGGAAAACGGGGAGGGCGATCTACCGAGATCGTACTCCTTGAGACCGTGATTTCTGTCCATGACCGGGGCCGCCGCATCGCCGATATTGATGTCATGTAAACCCTCCAGAGCAACCTCTAGGGGATCCTCCCAGATAAGACCTGCGGGCATACAGGCGGTGAACCGTCGTGGCAAATGGACGAAGATGATGCGAATGACGAACTGGTGACCATCGATTCTTGGCATGAGTTCTTGGATCGGCCTGACGGTCCCTCTGTCTTCCGCGCTCGTGATAACTGGCAGGCTAGACTGGCAGCGGCTGCCCTCAGTATTAGTCGAGGCCAAGTCCCTCTTGTATTCGAGCAGAAGGTATGCTGGGCTTGCAGATGGGCGGAGCGAGCAAGTCATCGTCAGAAGTCAAAGGCCATGTTTTTGGTATAGTGCAGGTACTAAACGTCGTCATGGTCTGGCGCCCCACGGAATGAGTCCTCTATTCCAACTTCTCGTAGAAAGGTAGATGTAGTCATCTTCCAACTCCGCATAGTTGCAGGTCTGCTTGGTGATTCACTGGTTCGAGAGGAGGGAATAAGCAGTACGCAAAGTGCTGCCATTCGCAAATGTGCTGTAGCCTCAGGCATGAACTGCTTGGCGCTCAGTGACTGGTATCGTGAGTCGAAATCTCGAGCTCGAACGAAGCCATATAATTTCTGCTTGCCATCCCGGCATACGGGAAACCACGCCACTTCCGATGGATATAATTAGTGAGTGCCCAGTTCCAGCTCTACAAGACTTGCAGCTAACATCGTGAAGAGGTGCCATGCTCGTCGGCTAATATTGGTACGCATTCTTCTTGCACATCACATGAAAGCGAAACTCACGAAAACCAGGCCCCGGCTTCGATGTTATCGGACTCGCCTTATCCATATGGCTTCAAATTCGTCTGATCACCGGGGAGCAGCGGTCTGAGCCGTCTTCGTACAACTGTCGAATCACCTACGAGGGCAAAGGCAGCGTAGACCTCCGAGCTGATCATAACCTCATCACACAAACCGCGTTGTATGTACTTCGATGTCACGACAAGCGGGCTTTTCCCGAGGGCACTCATGTCCACATCATCAATCCAATCCCTCTTGGACGTGGCCTCGGGTCCTCAGGCGCTGCGGTGGTTGCTGGCGTGGCGCTTGCAAGTGAGGTAGCACAGTTGGGACTCTCGAAAGATCGCATCCTCGACTACTGTTTGATGATTGAACGCCATCCTGACAACGTTGCTGCTGCTCTTTACGGCGGATTTGTGGGCTCCTATCTCAAAGAGCTCAACCCGGATGACATGAAGCGGATAGAGATCCCTCTCGCTGAAGTACTGCCTGCGCCTCAAGGTGGCGAAGATACTGGGTTGACTCCTCCCATCCCTCCGTACGATATCGGCAAGCACATTCGATTTCCTTGGGCAAAGGAGATCAAGTGCATTGCCATCATTCCAGATTTCGAAGTATCGACGGCAGATGCGCGAAGGGTACTACCAACTACCTACGACAAGGCGGACGTGATCTACAATCTCCAGCGCGTGGCTCTGCTTACCACGGCGCTTGGACAGAGCCCACCGGATCCCGTTCTGATCTTCGATGGGATGCAAGACAAGGTCCATCAGCCGTACCGTAAAGGCCTGATTCCTGGCTTGACCGAGATTCTTCGCTCAGTGACTCCAGAGAAGAACCCAGGTCTTCTAGGGATCTGCTTGTCTGGTGCTGGCCCAACAATACTGGCTTTAGCTACCGAGAACTTCAGCGACATTGCCGAGCATTTGATCGGCGAGTTCAAGAAAGAAGGCATCACTTGTGATTGGCAGCTCCTCGAACCAGCTTACGATGGATTGACCGTGACACACGAGTCTGCCGAGTCAAAGGAAACGAGCGGGATGACGTACGCTGATGCTGGAGTCTCCATAGAAGCCGGGAACGAACTCGTGCAGTCCATCAAATCGGCGGTAGCGTCGACGAAGCGACCGGGAGCCGATGCTGAGATAGGTGGATTCGGTGGAACTCTGGACCTCGCAGCAGCAGGCTATACCGAGCCTCCAACCCTCGTTCAAGCGGTCGATGGAATAGGCACGAAGCTGAAGATTGCATTTGCGATGGACGACTTCTCTACTGTGGGTATCGATCTGGTTGCAATGAACGTGAACGATCTCGTAGTGCAAGGCGCAGAACCATTGACCTTCATGGACTACTACGGATGCTCAAAACTCGATGTAGCCGATGCTTCCCGCTTCATCAAAGGTGTCGCAGAAGGTTGCAAACAAGCCGGATGTGCGTTGGTTGGAGGCGAAACTGCCGAGATGCCCGGCATGTATCAAGGCAAAGAGTTCGACGCAGCAGGCGCAGCTACAGGCGCAATCAAGAAGGGGAGGAAGATCTTACCGGACAAGAAGGCGATGCGAGAAGGCGATGTCCTACTTGGGCTGAAGAGTAACGGAGTGCACTCCAACGGATTTTCGCTCGTCCGTAAGATCATCGAGAAGCATGGTCTCAGCTGGATGGATCAAGCACCCTGGGACTCAAGCAAGACCGTCGGCGCCAGCCTTTTGGCTCCCACACGCATTTACGTCAAGCCTCTGATGCCCGCTATCGAGCAAGACCTCATCCTTGGCATGGCGCACATCACTGGAGGCGGCTTGGACGAGAACATCCCACGCATGCTTCCGAAACACCTCGCAGCTGACATCAATGTGTCTTCATGGCCCGTTCCAGCAGTCCTGAAATGGCTGAAGCAAGCTGGGAACGTGAGCAACAAGGAGTTTGCAAGGACGTGGAACACGGGGCTTGGCATGGTCCTTGTGGTCAATAACGATATTGCACAGAAAGCCATTGACACATTGTCGCAAGCTGGAGAAGAACCGATGCGCATCGGAGCTTTGATCGCAAGGAAGGACGAAGGAGTAGTCCTACACGGAGTGGAACACTGGAGCTGAATCGGGCCTGAGTAATGAGTCCGGTGGACTGTGCTCGGGGAGGGACAGCACTCGCTGGAACGGTCGACTTATTGGTTTGTATCGCCGCATCGCGTCGGTGCGAGAGGGCACCGCCAGCCGAATGCGCTATCGCCAAAGCTTGGGGTCGATGGTGTGGAGCACAGAAAGGACCGAAGTGGCGGAACACGTCAGAATCGTTCGAGCAGACCCTTGGCCGGACAGACATACACTCAACACCAGCCATGCTATACGAAGCAGAGATTCGATGGGTGCCAGAACGCAGAACACTGTGAACAACGTGGATGCTTGAGATGAAGTCCTCTCGATGCCCCGAGGATGGTTTAGTAGCGTCAATGTGCTCTTAGTGGAGTATCGTATGCAAAAGGCCGACGAGCGCATCCATCGCAAACAATGAAGACGTCACCTTCTCGCCTGCGGTGCTCTGCTCGTTGATGGGTGGACTTTGGTCATCAAGTGTCGAGACTTCCGCAGAGTACAGCGTACGTTCGTTTCCGTGCCATCCATGGAAGACCATGTGCTTGCCGTCCTTGAATACCGACATGCCGCCTGGGCCGGTCAGATTGTAGTCGCCAGTCGTGAACAGTGGACTCTTCGCCCGAGTGTATGGCCCAGTGATCGAGTCTGCGGTGGCGTAGCTGACTGTGTAGTTCGGTGTGGTAAAGCAGCCGGACGAGAAGTAGAGGATCCAACTATCACCAGATCTAGTGAGCGACGGCGCTTCGATAATACCCATATCCGCAGCTCCGTTGTTGTCGAGCAGGACTCTGGCTCTAGGTTGTAAGGTCACTCCATCTGATGCGACTGGCTGCAGCACAAGCGGCGTACGGACGATCGGCTCTACTATCGGACTGTCAGCCGCTGTTGCTCTATTCGTCGGCTGAACAACCTACTCGTGTTGCCGCAGGGACCTCCATGGCCGATAGAATTGCCATCCTGTTCTAGTACTTAGCAGGCAGCCACCAGTCCATGTGTATGTGAAGACGTACGATCTTGTAAACGATGTAACGTTGACCGTTGTCTTCAAAGCCAGAAGCGTCAATCGCACCCCCTAGCGAGACCGGACACACGAGAGGGATCGTCTGTGGAGTATATGGCCCTAATATCTTGCTCGATGTAGCAGCGCCAACGCAGTGCACTGGATGTTCCGTCGTTGTAGCGGCGTAGTACCTTGAGCCATCAGCGCGCTATTCTCTGAGTGCTTGTACGGAAGACACACATTACGAAGCTTCCATCGTCCTAGAACGGGCAATGTTAGCAAGATCCCGCCTAAGCATGAACATCGACATCTCACCAGCTGCACGACATCAGGAGCCCACGTATCCGGTGACGTTGCATCAACCCAAGATGGCAGCTCGGGTAGCGCGTCTCGCTGCGAGCCATCGCCATTACGAATAATCGTCCACGAGAGGAAATCAGCAGACTTGGCGATCTGAATATGAACACCGCTACCTCGCGTCCTCGTTGCGAAAGAGTACTACGTGCTGCCTACGAGGATGACACTTGGATCTGGCAAGGTCAGCGAAGACCTCTTTCTAGTAGACTGCGAACTCTCACCTGGGAAGTTGGCGCCATCCAACGTGGGTCCTGCTTCCCATCGTTTGTGAGTCAATGGAGAGCATGACATCTCGTGGATGGTGATCGGCGTAGCCAGTGCTAAAGTAGCAAATAGTGCTACTCGAGCGAGGTGGATGGATACGAACATCACACCTGGTGATAAGACTGTTGGCTCCCAGGTCCTAGACCTAGGATAAGTATATCAGGATTTATGGTATGCTGTATAGGCTGTTCTTCATCGGCTGAATTGCAGATATGATGTGTAAAGATGTCAAGAAGATGGGTGTGGTTTCCTACCCACTGTTGGGCAACCGCTCCGGTGACGCGCACTTGCCTTGCTTGCAGTATGACCAAGTCAAGGAGAGGTTTGTTGGAGGCCGCTACTGAGTCTCAAATCATGTGGAAAGTGCATCTATAGCTGCGCCGCATATCCCATCTGCGCTCGCGGTTCCTTCTGACTGGGCCGCACTGCTTGCTCAAAAATCTCCATAAAATGCCACACATCGCTGAAAGTGTTGTACAGGGGCGCAGGTGCCACTCGGATGATCCCTGGCTTTCGTTTGTCGCAGACAACGCCAGCATCCACCAGCGCCGTGCTAACGGGATCCAACAAGCCCTCGCGAAGAAGCACACTGAGCTGTGCACCGCGCTGCAGCGGATCTGCCGGAGTGATGATCTCGAAGGCATCTGGCGTGCGATCCAGCATTTGCTTGAGTAGGTACTCTGCGTAGGCCGTCAACAGTAACGACTTTGAGCGCAGTGCTCGTATAGAAGTCTTGTTGAACACAGATAACGTAGCTGACAAGCAGGTCAGATCCACGGCCGACGGGTTGGAGAGCTGGAATCCTTGTGCGCCTGGTGTCGGAACAAACTCTGCAGAAGTCGTCAGCTGGACACGATGTCTGACATGCCGACTTGACTGACTGTTGTCCATCAGGAATCGAGCTGACTTATCGCCTCCATACCACCCCTTAAGGCCTCGATTCTGAACTACATCACCGTGTTTCTCATGGATGAAGGCGCCCGCAATGGCACCGGCGCCTGCGTTCATGTACTTATAAGTACCTGAAGGGACGCGTAGAAGGGTTAGCAAACGTCTCGGAGATGTGAGCAAGTGGCGGAAGGTCTCAGAGCGCCACATAGTGCTTGATGCTGTCTCGGAGAACCCCTTCACCTATCTGTTCGACGTACACCAGCAAGCAAAGTCTACATCCCAGTCGTGCAGCTTCAGCTCGACATTGCCAGCTGCGTGGGCCAGATCCCAGCCAATCGTTATGCCACGAGCGTGTGCGTGCTGCGTAATCGTCTGGATGTCCAGCAGCTGGCCGCTGTAATACTGGATACCAGGCAGAAGGATCAAAGCAAGCTCATCGGCATGCTTGTCAATGAGCGATACGATGTGGGATGTCGACATGGTGTAGGTGCCCTCGTCGGGCTGAACCGGTAGCATTGAGTCTTTCGCGATCCTGCCATGCCATTCGATCTGCGACTCTACGGCATACTTTTCACCACTGTCAGCACAGACGCGACACATGTGAGCAGACAACGTACCCAATCGCTCGGAAATGGTCGCCACTCCAACATGATCTTATGCTTCTTCTCAGTTGGCCGATAGAACGCCGCCATCATGAGATGAAGGTTGACCGTCAAGGTATTCATGATGACGATCTCCTCTGGCAGGGCACCGAACAGGTCAGCACTATTCTTCGAACAATCTGCCGCCATGTCCTGGAACGGGCCCAAGGAGGAGTTTTCCAGCTGTGTGAAGTGGCCACCGACAGCGATTGTGCTCCATGTCTGAAGATAGTCGCTGAGATATCGTGAGGTGGCTTTGGGTCGAAGACCTAAGGAGTTCCCACAGAAGTAGATACTTGCTGAAGTATCGTCCTGTGCGCGAGTCTCCTCACCAACGACATTCCCTCGTTTGAGGTCGGCCTTCGAGGGTATCACGAACTCATCCCGCAGATTGACCAAAGTGTTATCGGCATCGAGTGATTCAGCGAAGGCCACTGTGTCCGCATGATGAGGCCATTGTACGGACTCGCCACCCCTCAGAGCCTTAATCTCGCGTTGAACGTCCATTGTTAGAGAGCTTCGGACAACTCGAAGAGCAATCCAGTGTCGAGTGAAAGCATCCTTCTAGACCTTCTCCGAACATCTTGAATCGCCCTCGAAGAGTCTCAGCGTCACATCGCCGACTTGTGATGCTACTGTGGGACGAGATGGTGATGCCCTAGAACAGTGCTTGGGCCGCCAGAAGCCGTCAATAGCCGCGGAACCACCCCTTCTTGACACATAGTTCTACCCGTGCCTTATCTAGATACCTGTTGCTTCACGCCTGGCCGTCGGCATCTGGATGATGAATAATCCACTCGTACCTCGATACCCTGCTGAGCATGGCTAGCGTGCGAGCTCGCTTTTACTGGCCAAGCTGGACTCCAAGATCAAATGAAAATGGCGCCGCGCATGTGGTGCTGCTGTGCAACGCTCCTGTACACGAGCTACCTGTACCTTGAACTTCCTTCCTCATGAGTCCACATAAGCTCGACACGCTCCCTTCCCTAGCCGCTTTGCCTTCATATGGTATCTCGAAGCATGGGTTCCTTCCCTCCATCGTTCCACTGACTCGACTTTCGGACGCATGTTACACCCCATGGGAGGGTCTCATTAGACTGCTACCCGAGCTTTTAAAGGGAGATGGCTTCCGAAAGGCAGTCGATGAGCTCGCAGTACTTGAAGTGTGCCACCTGAGTAGCGAGGCAGAATGGCAGCGAGCGTACTCGATCCTGGCCATCATGGCGCAGGGCTACACCTGGGGCGGTGAAGTGCCGTGCGAGGTAGGTGGTTAATTAGCATGATCTAGTTCCTCGCAAATATGCTGATGGATATGTAGCGGCTACCACCTAGCATCAGCGTCCCGTTTCTTGCGGTCTCATCGTATCTAGAGTTGCCGCCGGTGGCTACATATGCTGCCCTGAATCTCTTGAACTGGAGGCCTCTGAGTGATGGGATAGATCTCCGGCAGCCCGAGAACCTGGAGGCCCTGCATACCCTGAGTGGTACAGACGATGAGTCTTGGTTCTACGTCATCTCTAATGCAATGGAAGCACGAGCTACACCGATGATCGAGATGATGCTCTCTGCGATCGAAGCCGTGGACCGAGAAGACAGCGCTACGGTCATTGCTTGCCTCGGTAGACTCCGTGTCGACCTTGCCAGCATATCGAGGTTGCTGGAACGCATGGACGAACGCTGCGACCCGTACGTCTTCTACCACCACATCCGACCTTACCTTGCTGGTAGCCAGAATATGGAAGCTGCTGGCTTGCCTCGTGGAGTCTTCTTCGACCTTGGGAACGGCAAAGGCAGCTGGAGGAAGTACAGAGGCGGGAGCAATGGCCAAAGCTCATTAATCCAGTTCTTCGACACGATCTTGGGCGTCAGCCACAAGAGCTCGACTTTCCACCAGGAGATGCGCACATACATGCATCGCCCACACGCCAGATTCCTCGAAGACCTGGAAGCTATTACGAACATCCGCCAATACGTCGATAGCAATCCCGAGCTGTCAGATCTTGTTTCGTCATACAACGCCGCAGTGTCAAGCCTCAGCAGCTTTCGCGATTCGCACATCAGACTGGTTACGAGATACATCATCCTTCCTAGCCGACAAGTTGCGCCGAACCGTGCGGGATCACGCGTAAAGAACCTCGCTGCAGCCACAACACAGGTCGGTTCCCATGGCGAATCATCGCAGGCATACGTGGGAACTGGAGGCTCGAAGCTTGTACCATTTCTTCGCACGTCGCGAGACGAGACGCTGGCTGCCAAAGTCAACACGAATCACGAGACGGCTTAGCCCTCTGCCTGGAGATTCGTCAATACACACTAGCCAGTACAATTCAAATCTAGAACAACTTCGTTCCTGTCGAGCGACCTCTCGCAGTTTGGATCAGTCTAGGTGAAGACATGAAGGCCGTTTCGAGCATATTAGTTTTCACATGGCCTCGGGACACTCAACAATATTGACCTGTCCTCTCACTTGCATGTAGTTTTATTCTTCGATCAAGCTCTCTACTTTTCTACGGAGTTCGGCGTTGACCGACCCAGTCACCGAAAAATACGATCTCGCATCTGCCGCTAACCCAATGACCATGACATGATGATTATGCAGAAGCCCTCGTTCGATACTTCGCAGGAGCGGTGAGATGCAGAGAGTAATTCCCCATCTTGTAGCCATATCTTGAATATACTTCAGCTCTACTTCGGCTTCCTTCATCTTCTGGCGTTCAAACGGCGGCAAAAAGTATGGCGAACAACACAGTCATAGATCATGACATCGAGCATGCCCGCTCACAGTCTATTCACTCCGAGCTCAGCAAACCTGTCTCTATCCTACAACCACTTGACATGGAAGAAGCAGCACCAGTCCGAACGAAGCTGCGCATGGGTGCTATTCTGCTCGCGCTTTACGTATTTTCATCTCCTCTCCCAACCTTCAACTACACACTCAGCTGACCACACGACTAGCTCGCCCTCTTCATCGCCGCACTCGACGCAACAATCATTGCGACTTCTATCCCAACCATAACAGCTGATCTGCACTCGGCCTCCGGGTACGTTAAGTTAATACCCTGTCCACTGGGTTCTCCGAGACAGTATCAAGCGTCGTGCGGTGCTTTGAGATCTTGCACACATCGACTCCAGGTCCGAGGCACTTGCTAAACTTTACCCGTCACTTTAGGTACTTCTGGATCGGCGCCGCCTACCTGCTCGCCAGTTCCGCCGCGGCGCCCGTCTGGGCCAAATGCTCAGATATCTGGGGCCGGAAGGTGGCCTTGCTTACTGCTGTTGCATTATTCGCAGGCGCCTCGATCGTTGCAGCCCTGAGCGTGAGCATGCGGATGTTGATTGCTGCGAGAGCGCTGCAGGGGACTGCTGGCGGTGGTTTGATCCGTTAGTGCCAGATTTACAGATCCAGTGGTATTGTTTGAAGGACACACACTAACCACACTCTTTCATTCATGCAGAGCTCGTCAATATTACCGTCAGCGACCTCTTCTCAATGCGCCGCCGGGCCTTATACCTAGGCCTGGTCGAGGTAATGTGGGCGCTCGCCGGGGGTCTCGGTCCCATCCTCGGTGGTGTGTTCACGACGCTTGCCACATGGCGGTGGTGCTTCTGGTGAGCAAATGAGCATGGACGTCCTTTGCATGTAGGAGACATTTGCTGACCCGTTGCGTGCGGTAGGATTAACCTCCCCGTCTCCGCCACAACCTTCATCCTCCTCCTCCTTTTTCTCGACGTCCACAACCCCAAGACATCCCTCCGGACCGGTCTCTCCGCCTTCGACTGGGCTGGCACCCTCTCCATCCTCTCCGTGACCCTGTAAGTCAAAACTGAACTGATGGATGAAACAGCTCTCCGAGACACAATCTAGCGTGCTGCAGCGCTGCGAAATCCTTTGAACCTTGAATTAAAATCTGAGACACCTGCTGACTCTTCTACTTTTCACTTCAGGCTCATCCTCCTCGGTCTAGACTTCGGGGGCGCAACATTCCCCTGGTCCAGCCCAAAAGTAATCTGCCTGATAGTATTCGGGACACTAATGATCGGCGTCTTCATCTTCAGCGAGAAACGACTGGCGAAGTATCCGCTAATGCCGCTAGCAATGTTCAAGGACCGGTCGAACAACGCGGCGTTTATCGTGGGGTTTACGCATGGGATGACGTTTATAGTGGCCGAGTACTACCTTCCGCTGTACTTCCAGGCGGTGAAAGGGGCGACGCCGTTGAGGAGTGGTGTGCTTATTCTTCCTATTACGGTTTCTGAGGCCGCGATTGGGATAATAACGGGAATTACCATTCATCAAACCGGACGGTATCGGGAGTTAACGTGGTTAGGAACGCTCCTCCTAACCATCGGCACTGGCCTCTACATCCACCTCGATCGCACAAGCAGTATCGGTGAAATCGTCGCTTTCGAGCTTATCGGCGGCATAGGCGCTGGTTTCCTGTTCGAGAGCCCGTTGATCGCCATCCAGGCTATGGTGTCGCAAGCAGATACTTCGTCTGCTACGGCGACATTCGCTTTCATCCGCAGCACAGCCATGGCAGCCTCGATCGTGATCGGAGGCGTGGTGTTCCAGAACGGGATGGACAACCGTGTGCCTTTCCTCCGTGCAGCGGGCTTGAACGCGACGCTCGTAGAGGAGTTTTCGCATGGCGATGCGGCGGCGAACGTGTATCTCATCAAGAGGATCGAGAGTGTTGCGCAGCGGGAAGCCGTGCAAGATGCGTTCGCGTGGAGTCTGAGGAATATGTGGATTGTGTTTACCGTGATCTCTGCTCTGGGATTCGCTGGCTCGTTGATGATGAGGCATAAGGATCTGGCGACGGAGCACACGGAGACGAGGACGGGGATCGAGAAGATGACGAAAAGAGAGGATTCGTGAAGCGTTTGGGCTATCTGCAGCTCCGCGACTGGTGGCGTGCTGAAGGCAAAGAATGGTGTTCATGCAGTATCACCGCCGGCGAGTACCTCCGAAGCCGGTAGACTCGTAACGACTGCTGCTCGGAGCTGGGTTCGAGCTCGACGGAGTGCCGAACGATGAGGAGCCTCCTCCGCCGCCATAGTTCGACGGGCCAGCTCCACCGCCTCCGCCGCCGAACCAAGACGACCCGCCGCCTCGGTTGTACGTCGAAGGTCCTGGAGCAGCATAGGCGTTCTGCGGCTGATGCTGCTGTCGTGAACGCTCCGAACGTCCGCCCATGTAGTTACCAGCAGCGTAGCCAGCAGCGCCACCTAGGCCAGCACCACTCCAGAAGCCGGGGCCAGAGTTGGTTGTGCGGGGAGAAGCGTTGTACGACGGTCCTCGCTTAGCTTTCCGCGGTGGTTGCTGTGGAGTGTACGGTGGTGGTGGGTCGTCGTTGTCGTCTCCCCCACCGCCTCCGCCACCCCAGCCTCCGCGAGGGGGATTCGGAAGTCGGACGTTTGCTAGGCCGTCAAGACCGGATATCTTGTAGAGGATGAGGATAGCAACGGCTACGATGAGTGTCAGCTTGAAATCTTAGTGAACCGCAGGGCAACAGGGTTAGCTTACACAAGAAGACAACCCAGAACACGAGTTTGAAGACCGACTCAGACCACGGTGTCGTTGCCCTTTTTGGTCGTCCGTCAAATTCAGGTTCCTCCTGTGTCGACTCCTTCTTCGACCTCCCTCCCCACCAGTTCGCGGGATACCTCTCCTCACCAAGTTCAGTCAAGATGAGTCGATATTCGACGCCACAACTGCCCTTCAGCACATGCTGATCATCCGGCGAGTCGTAACCTTCACAAATCACCTCCGTACTCCCCAATTTGAACTCCGGCGGTAGCGAGGCGTGACACGTCCACTGGATGTCTTCAGGGTCGTACTCGCCGCCCGAGTTCTTACATTGCATGACATCAACCTCATAGTGGCCTTTGGCGTTGCCACCGATACATGAGAGTTGTGGGACAGGGTCTGAGCGTCGGCCGGTGGTCTGCTTGCCGTGTTGGACCGTGAGGCTGCGGACGTTTGAGAGTAGGACTGCATCGTTGGTTTTGGTGTAGCGTTTAGCAAATGCTGGGGTTGTTGCTGTCGCCAACAGGAGGGTGAGAAGACCTCCTGTCAGATGCATAGTTGATCGTACGTTGCGCTCGTCGCGAAAGACGAGGAGGGGTTTGTGAAGCTACATGTGTGTCCACTGAAGAAAAAGTCTGTTGTTAACAGGTGTCTCTCCCAATCTTGATCAAGCTGGCCGCTTGCTTTGCTTGATGGTGAAGTGGGAAATGCGAACCGGAGGCTTCAGCTCCGAAGCTCGCTCCGATCGGCAGCATTCGGCCCGAGCCTTGGCCTTGGACAGCAGTTGATGAACCATATCTTTTGATTGTTCACGACACCTCGCTCCGACACGACACTCCAAGCAACCCCCAGAGATACTACCCTCGCAACCCGCGCATCCCCCCCATCAACACCGCCACCATGCCAAAAGCCGAAGTAGGAAGCACCAAACACATCGCCAACAAAATGAAATCCAAAGGCCTCCAACGCCTGCGCTGGTACTGCCAAATCTGCGAAAAGCAGTGTCGAGACGAGAACGGCTTCAAACAACACACCATGTCCGAAGGGCACGTGCGGTCCATGCTGCAGGTTGGCGAAGACCCCAAGAAGTTCATCGAAGACTACTCGCGACAGTTCATCCGGGATTTCCTGCAACTACTCCGAACGAGCCATGGGGAAAAGAAGGTATCGCTGAACCAGTTCTATCAGGAGTATATCCGGGATAAGGAGCATGTGCATATGAACTCGACGAAGTGGCCGAGTTTGACGGAGTTTGCGAAACATCTTGGACGGGAGGGGATTTGTAGGGTGGAGGAGGGGGAGAGGGGGTTGGAGGTGCAGTGGGTGGATGATAGTCCGGAGGCACTACGAAGGCGAGAAGATGTCAAGAGGAAGGAGAGGCAGATGAAGGGGGATGAGGATATGGAGGCCAAGATGCTGGAGAAGCAGATTAAGCTGGCGAGGGAGGTGGCGGAAAAGGCTGGCAGGTTGCAGGAACCTAGAGTACGGCCTGAAGGTGATGGAGAGGTGGTCATAGAGCCTGTGAAGGTGTCGTTGAGTCTAGGTGGGAAGGCGGCAGCGAAGCAGGCGGAGCAGCCTAGGGAGCTTGCCCCAGATGCGCCTGTGGAGATCTCGACGTTCTCGGCCGCCGATCAGCCAGCGCTCGCAACCGAAAGTGCTGTGCCTGAACGACCAGAGAACGCAGACTCGGACGGCGACGATATTGCTGCCCCGCCTGTGGAAGATAAACCGAAGGTCTCCCTTTCTCTTGCTGGCAACAAAGCAAAGAAAGTCAACCCACTCATGGCCAAGAAGAGCAATCCTCTATCAAAAAAAGGCGGTGCCGGGCCTCCTGCTCCAGAGAAGAAGATGAGCAACGCTGAGAAGATCATGAAGGAGGAACTGGAGCGCAAGCGGAAGACGGACGAGAGAGGCGGACCGGCTTGGAAGAAAGCGCGAACGTGATGCAAGGATGCTGCGACATTTCCGCATCTTCTCCACGGCTCCTCTTCGTGCGGACTGATTGATTCTGAAGATTTAGCGCGGCGCTTAGGTGGCGTTTGTGCCTTGGATGGCACTTGAATGACTGACGAAGAGCCACGGCATCCTGATGCTCACAGGAATAGTTGCGTTTGCCACTATTTCAGCCGTGCTGACAGTGCGCCTAGCTCTTCACACTACGTAACGATACAACGGGCTCTTATCCCCCATACCAAGCAACTCCTCCTCTCCATACTTCTCCCTCACCTCATCAAGACCCATCCCGTCCCTCCTCCGATTCTCCCTCTCGTGCGCCATCTTCAGCACCACAGCACCTCCCGCAGCCACAACACAGACAGCAAACTGCGGCGAAGATGTCAGCCCACGTCCACCGACTACCGTAGCTTCAACTTACGCATAACCCATATCCAAGCGGGTATTTCGGCGACTGCGACGCGAGGAAGATGTTGCTGCCGACTAGGCCGCCGAGGTTGCCGCCGCTGACGACGAGGGCCATGCCGATGGCGCGTTTCCAGGAGGGGGCGAGGTTGTTGCCGATCCAGCTGCAGAGGCTGATGAGGGAGGGGTAGATGCCGATGGGGATGAAGAAGAGGAAGAAGTAGGTTAGGCCGGGGTATCTGTGGTCGGTTGGTCAGCATGCAAACTCAATAACCCTGGCGTCCAACCCTGGTGGGTCAAAGCTGAATAAGGGAAGACTAACTCTGGGTGCGGGATGGCGAGCAATGCAAGACAGCCTGCTGCTGCGATGAGGTATGGATACATGACGAAGCACCACCGGACTTGTTTCTTATCCGCCCACACGCTCAGGCCGATGACGGAGATGACGCCGGACATGTACCTGCGCCTTATATCAGCAAACGACACCCGGTTGCCAGAGTCTCGCACTTACAACGGCACAGTCAATAGCTGCGAGACAGCAGACGTGTACCCCAGCCCGACGATTATCGCAGGGATCGTGTAGGTGAAGCCGTAGACTGGTATGGCGTTACCCCACCAGATTATTATGCAGAGGTACAGCTTCCACTCGGTCAGAGGGGCTTTGAGGGAGGACCAGCGGAAGCCGTCGTGCATGTCGACTTGGCCGGTTGTGGTGCCGGAGTCTTCGGCGAGGCGGCGGATGAGGGTGCTGCGTTCGTGGTCGGTGAGGAAGGAAGCTAGAGGGTGGTGTTAGTAGATGGAATGTAAGAAGGGAGGGGTTGACGCGAACCTGTCTCGGGAGAGTCTGGGAGGGTCCAGTGGCTGCAACAAGCCATGGTCAGCACAAGGTTCGAGGAGAAGAGCCTTGGTACAGCTTACAGCGAAGCTCCAACGACGACTGTCAAGATGCCTTCCAGGATGAACTACAGCAAAGTGAGAGTGTCAGCAACACGCACAAGTAAGCAGGACATCATGCTTACAATCCACCTCCACCCCTCGAGCCCGCCAACACCTTGCATAAAGCTGATACCATATGCTAGGATGCCACTGAACGCTCCGGCCAATGCAGCTGCGGAGTAGAAGACCGATAGCCTCCGCTGGACTTCAAACCGACAATACCAGGTCGTGACGAGATATGAAGCGGCAGGGAAGAAGCCGGCCTCGCAGACCCCAAGCATGACGCGGGTGGCGATAAGGCCGTGGTAGCCTTGGACGATGCCTTGGAGGGTCATGACCTGCAGAAGCAATGAGCGACGGAACCTTTACAGGGTTGCTTCGACTCACGATACCCCATCCCAGCATCATGATGCAGATCCAGGTCGATGGCCTCATGAGCTTGAGCATGATGTTGCACGGCTAGACGAAATCAGCAGTGTTTCGAGAATCAAAAGTATCCGCTTCTAGGTCTGCTTACCACTTCCAGCAAGGCATATGGAAAGAAGAACACCATCAAGCAGATGTTGTACTGGTTGCCGACCAAGCCAAGGTCTTCCGACATACCGGCGATATTCTACACTTATCAGAGTCGAACACTCGATGTGGGTGAGGATGTATCTTACCGCATTACCAATGTTACTGCGATCTAGGAACGATAACACGTAGAGGAATGTCAACATCGGGATGAGTCGGAGGTCCACCTTGCGGAGGATCTTCTTTGTCCCCTTGTCGTGGTACTCGGGCAGCTGTAGCGAAGTCAGTTAGTGGACCATTTGCTGTGGATGGGGGGCACTGACATGATCATCTGTAACGCCGACATAATCCTTTGATTCACCTGCTTCAACGTGCTCAACACGGTCATCGTGCTTCTCGCTAGATGACGGTACTTCGGCCATGGCGAATAAATGTACGAAATAGAAATATTTTGACTTGCAAGACATGAGTGCACTGGCGGCATAGGTGGATCTTATAACGAGCTCGCTCAAGCTTCCAAGCTACATCTTCTCCAAGAACACCCTGGCAGTCTTGGTCGGTCTCCGCAAGTCAGTGTTCAGTGGTCGATTGCTGACTCACCGTGTGCTCTACCAAGACTAACGTCCGGACTTGGCTTAAGAAAGCTTATTTCTCTCGCCCAGGCTAGACCACAGCTCAACTTCGTCTTCCACAAGATTTACCTTTCTCCCTTCATCAAGAGGATCAAGATGTAACGACGACGGCACATAGCTTGAGGTATTAACGACGAGTAGGAGCGTCATTGCGGCGTTCTCTTGCCTTGCTTCCGGCCAGGCCGTCCGCTTCCACCTACCACGTCCTTGCCACCAAATCTCCTCGTGGTGCAGAAGGTGTAAACTGTCGGACGTTGCGCCGAGTCCGCTATGGCGGGACTGCCACTCTGGAGCTTACGACATGCTTCGTTTTAGCTTGTGAAGCACAGAGAAAGTCTTGAGGTGAGTACATCGCTACCTCCAACAGTACGAGTTTCCTCCCCAAAGCTCCCTCGTAAACCTTAGCAGCTCCCCTTCACATTTCGTATAGGCCTAATGAACGGAGCAACTCCTTCAATTCGAGTCGGCCTCTTCAAAATGTGGACGCAGTCTGCCAACGTTGAACCCTATATCTCCACAAGGCCTGTTTTAGCCTATAGCGGAAGTGCTTTCTGGCACGACGGATCCTTGGATCAAGCCTCCGGATGACGTCAAAGGAAGACTCAAGAGTAGCTCGAATCCTACGCCGGTCTGGTTCACGGCGACTCCACCTTGTACTCGCCTTCATCTGGAGGATCAGGACACAACTACAACGATGCGTAGCTTGGAGCGTGATAGACGAACGAGGTCGACTCTTCTACGTTTCCGCAATCTCGTCAAGATTGGAAGGACCGAGACGTAACAAGCAACGGCTTTTCCAGTTTGCTTCTGCCCGCTCGAAGGTGTCATTCCTGGATCTGTGTCATACTGCTGTGCATCGGAGCGAGGAAGGCGTCAAGGTAGAGACCACCGTCGGAGCATGCTGCGGGCTGAAACAACGGAATGCGTCTGCGGCAAGATACACATCTAGTGCCAAACACTGAAGGATGAACAGCAATCTCGCCGGTCTAGAGGCCTCTAAAGATAGAGTGTTTTGGTCGACATGCGTGTGCAGACAGTTCGACGGAGCAATATATAACCCTCATGGAAGACGCGAGATCTTCTCCTTCGATCAGCACATCAACTCGCAACTCAGCCTATCGTTACCCACCACACCGCCACTCCGGTCCCATCGCCATGAAGTACATCACCTCCCTCGTGCTCGCTTTTGCGACGACAGCTCTCGCCACCATCCCTCTCAATATCGACAACAAGCTCGAAGACAGGCCACGGATTGCTCACATCATCAAGCATTTGGAGCGGAACAACCAACTTTCATGGAAAGACCATGAGCTGTAAGTGCCCAGAGGGTCTCTTGACTGTACACATGGCTGACACAGTTCCAACCACAGCGGAGGTGGAGCGAGGGCGGCTGTTTACAGCATGGAGGATTTCAACCTCGCAAAACAGCATATTCGTGATTACGTCTTCGAGGAACAGCCCCAGCCCCAGGCCACGATTGCGCCGCGAGCGCCACAAGTCGTAGGGGCTTCGTTAAGTCTGGTTTCTTCAACTACTGTTGGTCCCCAGGATGCCTTCATCGAGCACGCACTCGCGACAGTGGTACCAATGGCATCACTCACGACTGCAGTTTCGAGCGGCACCTCCTCTATGATGGCAGACAGCACTCCATATGTCACGAAATGGTTGTGCCAACAGCCATACATCTTGACCAGCCTCAGAGAAGGAGCATTGGCAGGAATCTTGTGCCAGTACGTAGTTGACCAGAACTCCTCCCTCTGAGACATTCGAGACACTTACTGACGGGTTCTCGTAACAGATACATCTTCCCTTTCTTCCAAAAGAAAGTCGTGCCAGGACAAGCAGACACTTTCGTGTAAGCTATCTGAAGCTGCTGGGCAGACGTGGTTGCTGCCTTACCGCCAGTGAGACCATTGCGATGGCATCCTCTTTTAACGTCGAAGCTCAACAACCTGGTAGAACTGGTAACGTCCAACGCATGGCTCAAGTCCTCCTACACATCGAGAAAAATGGACTTTGGCCCGCTTCCAAGGCAATCTTGTGCTCGAGCCTGATTGTGCAAATCGTCAACAACTCGTACTGCTGGGGATATGTAAGCCACCTTCAACATTTCGAGTTGTCATCACGAACATCACAGCTAACGTTAATGCAGGGACGAAACTTTGATCTTAACCCTCCCTCTCGTATAAAGCGACAGGCGGGAGTTCTCGACGCCACCGTGGGCGGAACAGTCACAATTTATGACCCTTTCGGTGTTACTGCAATTGGTAAGTCACGGTCACCGAGGCTTCGCCGACTCTTTACACCCTTCCACATTCGATGATAGACCAGAGTGGTGCTAATCTGTCTGCCCTTCGCTGTAGGTCTCATCGAGATGGATGTTTATCCGTTAGAGTAACTCTGAACGCGGCTTCGGCACTGGGTCTCTCGGTGGTCTGGGAACGATTATCTGTGGGAAGTGGCGTATCGTGGTTGTGGGTATCCTTCTTGACAAGCCAGTTGTAATTCAAGGGTGTGGGCCAACGGATCTAGCTTAGTGCGTGTACATACTTGAAGCACCTATCCTTCGCAGTGTCCTTGGTGCGAGCCTACTATGCCATCTTCACATCGTAGCTTGCTCAAGAATACAGTCCAGCGGCGTCCGCTTACTGCTCGGCTACCAAATACTGCCAGCCTTGCCAGTGTGTTGCGATATGTTACTTGACATTCTGTCTTCTTCCCTGCGTGCTGCATCCGACGGACTCGTATCGACGGCCGCACCGTTTGAATCAAGTAGGAGGCCTTTCCCGGAGCATCTATGTACATTGTATGAAGTCTAGCAGTATATCCACGGTTTAATCCTCTGCATCAGCTCACAGGGCATATCGCATGCTGTGGCCCTTCAGTGCTGACTTTCGATTCAATACCCGATACTGAACGTTGGCTGCGACAACAGCGCCAACTCCAATGAACACGATCAGAACGATGTTGGACCAGCCTCGTGGGTACAAAGGCCCGTCGGCTTCTTTGAACAGCTGCGCACCAACGATTCCGGCCGTGTTTGCTGACATGATCAAGACGGCCATCGTGATCGATCGTTCGCCGAGAGTCGGTGCGTTGAGTGCCATCCTGGCTGGGAGTCAGCAGATGATTGACAGGATGTAAATATAGTCATCCGGTGTCCAAGACCTACCACGATCCGTTGACAGGGTGCCAGGTTCCCGAGAAACCAACCGCCATAGTCAAGGCAAGGAATCGAGCGATATCATGATGAGGCGTGGTCACTTCCTGGCTTGGAACAAAGAGTTTGCTGACGAATAGTGATAGCCATAGACCTGAAATACCCCCAAGAGCGACCAGTCCCCTCCGACCGGTTCCATCGGCTAATGTGCCAGCGATGACGGTCATGATCAGGCCAAGCCACAGTCCAATGGACATTAAAGCGTTGCTTGCCAGGCGTGGATAACCGAAGCTTTCCACCAATGTCGGACCGTACGCTCCAAATGTGGCTCCAGGGGCGAGGCCAAGAATGGCGGCGACAATATGTGGAAGGAGTCTCCAGTTGGTGAAAGTGCTTTTGAGCTCAGCAGATGTGATGTTCTCCCCTTTGTGCTGCTTGCTTGGGTCGTCGAGAAGCACTCGGGAGGATAAGATGAAGCTCTCCCGTTTCGTGAAGTAGCGGATGCCGGTCAAACTGGTGGGGTTGACGATGCCTTTCGGAAACAAGGCTACGAACAGAACGCCGATGGAGATGGTGAAGAGACCTTCGAGTATGAACAGCCACTGCCAGCCACCAAGTCCGTACAAACCTCTCATGTGTAGGATAGCCTACATCGATAGTCAGCTCTGTCTTTGTCGCTACTCAAACCAGTCTCACATACGTAGGCGATCAAGCCACTAGTAGCTTGAGCCAGATGATTGCCCATGAAGAAGAACGAGAACCGCTTGGACGTCTCATCACGCTTATAGAATCGAGAGATGGTGAACAAGGCTGCTGGAATGAAGCCGGACTCGAATGTCCCCAGCAAAAACCTGGTTACTAGATATGCGGTGACGCCTACGACAAATCGTGGTAAGCCACTGTCGCAACATGCCCAAAGGTTGATGGGGGGAATTACCATGCTGGAATGCCTGAAAAGTAGCAACAAGTCCCCAGGCTACAATCTGAGCGCTGATCCAAACCGATGGGCCTATCCTGTACAGGACGAAGTTGCTTGGTATCTCCCACAATACGATACCGAGTGCCAGCAACTCGTTGCCATCGTTGAATTGACCCTGCGTGATGCCGACATCGTCCAGGAAGAAGTCTGTAAGAGCGTTGCCAATGTTGCCTATACCACAATACCACAGATCAGCTTGACGTCCTTCGAGCTGGCATTTAGGAAATGATTTACCTCTGTCAAGCTGCAGAGCAAAGAAAGCAATAATGAGCAACGGCATCACCAGTAAATCCAGCTTCCGCACCACTCTTCGCTCTTCTTCTGCGGTCCATGTTGAGTTCACACCTTGACTCGAGCCGAAGTCGTCCTCATCAAGGATCTTGGCTTGGTCGTCAAGAGGCCGCAACGCTATCGGACTATCGGCATTATCTGCGTGTGGGTCCAGAAGTCCTTCTTGCTCCTCATCATCTTTCATCGTGCGGTAGAGATTGATCTTGGTGTGGCCGATACGCTGAAGACGTGCTGTGCTATCGGCGCCGCCACCTCCGTGTCACGCAATCTTGGTTGGCAGGGGCCACATCCTTCCGGATTCAGCTTGAGGATCAGCCACGACCAGCAGGACTGGAGGACATCATCAAAGGCCACATAATTCATCACTATACTACGAGCAGTTGTGGAAATTGGACAGCTGGACAATCCGAAGCCAGGACAAACTCTGATCTCGGTTTCAGCCCGCAGGAAAATGGTAGAGAAGTACTGTACTTCCGTCGTGGCAGGTATAGCAACATGATACCTGGGTGTGATAGCTCTCAAAGAGGCTTACATCCAGGTGTTCAGAAGATCTCGAGGTAATATCCGCACTCCGCAGGGAATCTGGGTCTTCTACGAGCCTGTTAGGTAACAGCCTTCTCTACTTCACTCCATGTCACTCCGTCGTAACCATCAACCTCAAACCACACAGGAGTGACAGAGAATCACGATGGCCTCACTAAGTTCGCTACCCGTGGAGCTCATTGAACGCATCTACGACTTCCTCGACCCAGGCACCCATCTCGACTTCTCGCTCATTTCCAAATCTCTCGCCTACCACTCTCGAGACTTGCTGGAGCACCATCGACAATGCCGCGAACGGCTGCGTACAGCCCACGTCTCAACGCATGATCTCACCGCGCGGAACCTGCTTAATACCATCGCACAGGACCATGTAGCCGCATGGCACATCCGTGACCTGGAGCTCTCCAGTTCCGGAACTTCACCCCTCGCTGAAGTAGACAGATACGCCTTGGAAGTCGACCTCTACGGCCTCCTCGAAGCGAGGCTATGGTCGCCGATGGTGAATCGTATCCCCCAGCCCACATCCACATTGGACGCGATTCACAAGGCGCTTGAGGACTGCAGCCTGTCGACGAAACAGTTCATCCTCCTCACAGCACTATGTACACGTCTACGAACGCTCAAACTGCACGCTTTCGAGCGCTCAGCTTCCAACAACGACGCCTCCCACGAAAACGCAGAGCCCGTAGAAGAACTGGCCGGCTTGCTGCTCTTGCTGAGCTCGCAAGAAAGCTCGGCAAGTCTCGCCATCTGGCCTCCAGGTCTGCAAACCTTACGAAAACTCGTCCTCCACGGTTCGGACGCCAGATACCCGTTCCCGAACACCGATCTAGCTCCGCACACCGTCGCGAGTTTCTTCCTACTGCCCACGATCTCTACCGTCCATCTCACCAAAATGCGCTGGGAAGCGAGGCACCAGCCTATCGCGTCCAACCACCCTCCGTCCGCAGTACGGCACACTATACTCGAACACGTCCAAGGCCCGGCAGCAAACGAAGTCGTCAACCAGCTCATAGCGATGGCTCCGAACTTGACTTCCCTTTTTCTCAGAGCCTGCAGCTTCGACGGCGGCAATGTCTGCGAACCGGACCTACCATGCCACCAGCTCGAAAGAGTGGTCTTCGATGGCAGAGCCGATTCGTTGAGCGAGTTCTACCACCATCTGGGATTCCCGTGGAACCACCTAGCCGCCATGAAGGCTATCAAGATCCTCACCCTCGACGTGCTGGACATGATGCCCTGCAGCACCAGACGGAGCATGGTAGAGGTGAAATACAAAGGCGAAGGGCGAGAGGAATTTCTGCAACGATTCGTCGACTCGATACCGCCCACGCTGGAGGTTCTGATGTTGCAGCACCCTCCTCACCAGCGCCTGAACGACAGGGAGATGCAGAAAGTCGGTGATGCGCTGATGCGTTTGGTTGAGGAGAAGCGGTGTCCGGGTTTAGAAGCCATTTATGCTGACAAGTTCGAGGGGTGGATGCATGGGATGCGAAATCAGTGGGGAGCGGCTACGCCTGGGAATTGGTTGGAGGACGTGCAGGTGTTAATGAAAAATAGGGGCATCGCGATGTATGGTCAAAAGGATGAAGGAGCGACGAATAGGTTCATTGAGAAGGTGTGCAGCGAATTGTGTTGATTAAGAAGTGCTTTTCGTGCAATACATTTGCCTCACAAACTCTGCGAATGAGGAGATGGTGTACCACGATTTTCGACGAGATACAAGGGCTCCATCCACATCGGCTTCTACGTTGATGAGGTCCCGATCTCGTCTGCCGCCCACACCGTGGTATACCTATCGTTGAGGTGCATGAGGTGGCGGTTCGTGCTGTTCTCCGGATGTTACGTCGTATACTTCGACCATAGCACACATTCAAGAATGATGATGTCCACGGTCAACGCATCGAGCCCGAGGACTGTTCTTCACTACCGGCTCATACAGTCCACCGAATGCTACATCGTAGACTTTTGACTACGATACACTTTCCACAGAGGTCGTATGCGCGAGTTTGGTTACAATCGCCGGCTGTTCGTACTCTGCGGAACAAAGACGAGTGATTACGAAGGCAATATCGATGTACCTCGGCCACTCCATCAAAACCTCACCTGATATGTCACTTGAGGAAAGAGGTGAGGTTGAGGTGGGAGAAATCGCCGAGGGCTCTTCCCCAGGATCGCCGAAGCTCAAGCGCGCTGCCTCGGCTTGGGGTGCGGGCACAGGCTGGGGCATATGTACGACGACTACTATTCTGCTTCTTGTAATAATTATCGATCGATTCGTCGTTCTTTTTATACCATTGTAAATTATCTATTACCCTCGCAAACTCGCTCCGCTCGCAACCATGTCCGTACCATACAAAATCGAGGCGATGGAGGAGCTGCTGGTCAACAATGGCAAGAACACGCCGACGAAGGCCAGCGATAGGATCCCAATCATTGCGAAGCCATTCGTTAGTGAGAGGGCGTTGAAGCTGTTGGATGTTGTATGTGGTCACTCCATAAACCATCTTGCGGATTATGCTGACATGTTGTGTTACAGGTCGAGAAGTTCGTCGAAGAAGAGTGCATCCCCGCCGATGCCGTCTACCAGCAACAAGTCGGCACCGGCGTCCAGCAACGCTTCAGCTCCCACCCCCCGATCCTCGAGGACCTGAAGAAGCGAGCTCATCAGCTCGGGCTATGGAACATGTTCCTGCCGAAGAACCACTTCAAAGAGGGCGCCGGGTTCTCCAACCTCGAGTACGGGCTCATGGCCGAGTACCTGGGCAAGAGCGGTGTTGCATCCGAAGCGACCAATTGCTCCGCACCAGACACTGGCAACATGGAGGTCTTCGCCAAGTACGGCACACAAGAGCAGAAGGACCGATGGCTCAAGCCGTTGTTAGAGGGCAAGATCCGCTCCGCCTTCTTGATGACAGAGCCCGAAGTCGCCTCCTCAGACGCAACAAACATCTCCCTCACCATGACCAAGGACGGCAACGACTACGTCCTCAACGGCTCCAAATGGTGGTCCTCAGGCGCCGGCGACCCACGTTGCCAAGTCTACATCGTGATGGGCAAGACAGACCCTAACCACGAGTCCGTCTACAAACAACAATCCGTCATCTTCGTCCCCTACGACGCCCCGGGTATCACGATCCAGCGCATGCTCTCCGTCATGGGCTTCGACGACGCGCCCCACGGCCACGGCCACGTCACCTTCAACAACGTCCGCATCCCCGCCGCCAACATGTGTCTCGGCGAAGGCCGCGGCTTCGAAGTCATCCAAGGCCGTCTCGGCCCCGGCCGGATCCACCACGCCATGCGCTCCATTGGCGCCGCAGAGAAAGCACTCGAATGGTTCCTCGCCCGCATCAACGACCCGAAGAAAAAGCCCTTCGGCAAACAACTCCACGAGCACGGCGTAATGCTCGAGCGCGTCGCGCACTCGCGCATCGAAATCGACGCTTCCCGTCTGCAAGTCCTCAACGCGGCCATAATGATCGACTCCAAAGACGCCAAATTCGCGCTCAAAGAGATCGCCGAGGCCAAGGTGCTGGTGCCGGACATGCTGCTCCGCGTCATCGACCGCGCGATCCAGGCCTACGGCGGCGCGGGCGTGTGCCAGGACACCCCGCTGGCGAACATGTGGGCGCACGGACGCACGATGAGGATTGTGGATGGGCCGGACGAGGTGCACGCGCTGCAGTTGGGCAGGAACGAGAATAAGCGGGGCGAGTTCTGTTTGAAGAAGATTGAGTGGCAGAAGAAGCGGAGCGCGGAGATGGCGAAGAGTTATGGGATTGAGAGCACGGATTTGCTGCAGCTGAATCGTGAGTGGTCGAAGCAGAGTAAGTTGTAAATGAGACGATGTTGGCAAAGATTGGGAGTGTATAAGGTTGGATGTATTTACGTTGCTGCCACAAAACGTTCGTCGTTCTAGTTGCCCTGGTGGGCCTGGCCTACTCGCCTGGTCCTCGAATCCGTTCCTTCATTCTTGGGTATGCTTCATTGAGGTTGAGAAAACGAGAATACATGTGCTCGCTGGGCAGCGATTTCGTTGAATAGAAACCTTGAGAATCGTTCTACCCAGGTATGCCACATACCACAAGTCATATGCAATTTCCAACCAAGCAGAACTCGAAAGGTTTAAGCACGGCTTCTAAGACCAACTAAAAGTCCCGTGGAGTCTCATCGCCTGGTGTAGTGCTATCGTGGCTGTCGAAGCATCTCAATTTCAGTACGCCACAAATCGACTCCTCATCCACAATCCCCTCCAACCCTGGTCATACCAATTCCCCTCATCACCGCCTAACAGCACTCCTCGCCTTCGGAAACTCCAACGGCAACCTCAACCTCGCAACCTTAACACTCTTCTCCTGCCCCTTCTTAATTCCCCACCTCTCCCTCTCCCCCTCCGTCGGCGCCGCAATCCTACACCCCAGCTCGCGAAAAAACTGCACAGTCTCTTTCGCATCCAACCGCAAATCATCCCGCAAATTACTCGTATCCGTCACCCACCCATCCGCAAACAAACTCAGCGCACAGATATGCGCGTGCAGGTTCTGCATATGCCACTTCGTCAACGCGTTCGTGGAATCCGCGAAGCGCGTCCTTACGCTGGCGACGAGGGTGGGTGGCCAGGAGGCGAGTTTGGCGTCTAGGACGTCCTTTTTCGGGACTTTGCGGCCGTTGCGGCCGGAGCTGGGGAGGAGGTCGTGGAATTCGAGCAGGAGTTGGAGGTATTTTAGGGCTTTGAGGCGGAGGATCTGGTCGGTTTTGCCGAGGTCTTGGACGCGGTAGGCGGGGAAGCGGTGTTTGAAGTCGATCGCGGCGTCGTTTTTGGTTTTTTCTTGCCAGTCTCTGACGTGAAGGAGTTTGGCGTCGGCGGGGGGAACGAGGGTGTCGAAGGGGTATACGTCTTCTACACTTTCTGCGGCGAGGTTGGGTTTGGGGATTGGTTTTGAGGCTAGTGCTGTTGAGGCGGCTTGTTCTGAGGTTGGGGCGCCTGTGATGGTGTCGGGCATTGATTGGAGAATTGCGTCTTGTACGTCGTCGGACCTGCCCTTGCCTTTTGGATCGTGGTTGGTGATGGCGTTGACGGTCTTGTCGGCGATGATCTTCTTCGCCTTCTTGGTGCCGAATTCGCGGCCGAGCTCTTGTCGCTGTTGGAGGAAGGTGCGTTGTTCGTGGACTTTGTTTTCGGTTCGTAAGGTTGTTCGTAAGCTGAGGTGGTGGGCGGGGGTAACTTGTAGCTGTTGAGTTGCTGGGTGGTAGATTGCCATGTAATGGGAGAGACCTTGGTCGAGAGCGACTGGTGAAGCGGTGTAGTCGAGTCGGGGGTGTTTCTGGGAGTGTAGGAGGAGTTCGTGGCTGTCCGAGGAGACGTCATTCGTACTTGGAGTAGATAGCGGTCTCTTGTAGGCCTTGAACAGCAGATCTGGAGCTGTCAAGCCAGGTGAAGACACGAGGACTGGACCGGATCCGTTTTCACCATTGTAAGTGACCTTGATGCGGGCGCCGTCCGAGCGGTTGAATGCAACTTTCTTGCTGGGTGTATCCACGCCATTCGAGTGCCGCTTCCGCTTCTTGCCTTCTTTCTCTGCCATGTTCACCAAAGTTCCGTCTATCACAAAATATATCGAAGTGCTGGAGATGTTGCTTCACAAACTTTGTCCATCTCCAGTTCAATGCGGAGCCGTCTCGAAACGGTTAGATCTGAACTCTAAATAAGGCGTTTAGACGCCTCGAAAACACCCAAAAACCTGGTTCGACGGTCGATCTCAGCGAACATCCTTGCAACTGCCAGAGAAGAGCACGCGCGTAGCACGCTCAGACGCGGTAGCACAAAGCCTATACTCATGTTGCCATGAACTGGTTCTGCCAGTTGTACAGATGATGTAGAAGTTTCCACAACTTGTCAAGTTACACCACATTTCGTCTCTCCACCGCTCTTCCTTTCCTTTCTCCCATCTCACCTTCCATACGCCCAGCCAGAAGGCATCTCACAATAGCTCCCACATCTCAACCACACCACGGGCCCCGCAAGCTCGAAGTCCGTCCCACCTCCCATCCGAACAGGAGCGATATTATCCGCGAGACCTCGCGCTCCCCAGCTCGTCCTCCAAACAACGATATGGCCACACAAGTCCAGACTGTGACGGATGGGGCGCAGTCGACGGCATCCGGAGCTCAGTCGACGGCGTCAGGAGCCCAGGATAAAGTCCAGGGCTATACGTCGAGTATTCTGAGCGGCGTGCAAGGCTTCCTCGGCTCGATACAAGCATGGGCGATGGGACTACTGGACCGGTTCTTCCCACCCGAGCAACGGGCGGAGCTCCTTGGAAAACTCCAGGGATTCATGCTTTCGAACCCGAAGTTGTCTGTAAGTCACCAGAAAGGATGGAGTGGGCAATGCGGTCATACACTGCTTTCACGAACATGGGGAACAGAGTGCACCGCCATCTGCTAACACTATATGTGTGATCAGACCTTCCTAGGCATGAACATTCTCCTCACAGGCGTCCCCCTCGGCCTCTTCATCCTCTTCTCCCTCACCGTCCTCATCTTCTCCCTCCTCGTCGGCCTCATCCTCGGCCTCCTCGCCGCCGTCCTCTTCACACTCTTCTGCGTCGGCGTCGCCTTGACCATCGTCCTCCCTTTCATCTTCTTCACGACCGCGGCGGCGTGCTTCTTGTTCCTCTGGGGTCTAGGCGGCTACGTAGGTCTTGAAAGAATTCCCCACGTTCAGAGGTAGACTGATGTTCTAACAGTACATCCTCAAATGGGCCAACTCCCGCGGCGACACTGCCGACGAGAAACCGTTGCTGTCGAGCGGGAGCATCGGGGATAGCATTAACAACTTCACCGGCGGACGCCTGACGGGGTTTATGAACAGCGCTAAGCAACAAGCCTCAAAAGGAGATATTAGCGGGTTCTCGGATGAGAACACGAAGCCGAAGGCTGAGGCGCCGACCAACGGTTCAACTAAGCCGGAGAAGCAAAGTGTGGGTGTCAGAAACGTTTCCTCTCAACTACACGTCCCGTCAACCCCTCAGAAAGCGACTAAGGCTACCTCTGGCGTTACGAATAATTTGAATTTAGGGAAGAAGAGCGCTAATGCTTCGGGTGCAGTGAAAGGCGGTTTGGCGATGGGTGGTGCTACTGCTGGGTTGGCTTAGATTGGATGAGGGACGCGAGTCTGGTGTCTTTACTTGGGAGCAATGATGTTGCATGACGAGGCGGTGTTTTGCAATTGTTTGACGGGGTTGGGGAAGTGAGGTTTACCGTATGGTAGAGCGGGCAAGATGCTTGTATGTCTAAGTCTAGGCCAGCATCAGCGCAACGAGTCTCGAAGTTCTTGAACACCTACGCAATTGCTCAAGTCTTTACGTCTGCCTTACCAAGATGCTCCTTCACGAACTTCACCACCCTTTGACTCATATCAACAACATGCCTCCTCTCTTTAATCTTATGCTCCTCCCGCGGATACACCACCATTTCAAACGGCAACCCCTGACTCTCCAACGCTCGTCTAAACCCCACCGCCTGGCTCACCGGCACCCGCTCATCTTTCTCGCCGTGGAGGATCAGTATCGGCGGTATCACCCCATCTTCATCAACCGCCTCCTTAACCTCCCAGATTGCACTCCCCCTCCTATTCCCCACATCCCCCTTCCCACTCTCCCACGGCGCCTGACCCGCCAACTCCCGCTCAAAAGTCCCCCCGACATCGCTGGCCAGCACCATCCCGTCCCAGTCCATCACCCCAGCCCCAGCGATCGCAGCCTTGAACCTCCACCCGTGGCCGTGTCGCCCGTTGCGCACGCAGGAGAGGTATGTCAGACAGCCGCCTTGGCTCCAGCCGCTCACTAGAAGGCGGGCTGGGTCTGCGTAGCCGAGTTCCACGGCATGGTTGGTGAGGGTCATGACGTCGGCGTAATCGACTGTCCCCACGCCGCCACGAGCGTGGGCGGCGAAGTTGTGCCCGCGGCCGCTGCTGCCGCGGTAGTTGGGGAAGAGGAGGGCGTAGCCTGCGTCGAGGAGGAGGGGGGCCCAACGGTGGTAGGTGGGGTCGAAGGAGTTGGTGACTCGGTGGTAGGGGCCGCCGTGGATGTAGAGGACGGTCGGCAGTGGCTTGGTGGGTTTGCTGTCGGAGGTGGGGTGGGAAGCTGGGGTGACCCAGAGGGCGTCTAGCTCCACCGTCCCGTCCGCGGAGGTGCAATTGAGGAACTCGGGGTTGCCGAACGTTCGTCCGTTTAGGGGAGCGGCGTGGGAGGAGAGTCTGATCATCGCGCCGCCGGAGGCGGTTGTGGTATACCTATAGCGATAGACAGATGATTTAGCAAGTATCTCGAACTTGAGGATAAATAGTGGAAGGTCTCAGAGCGTCGCATAGTACTTGAGACTGTGTCTGAGGACCCTTCTACTTATCAATTTGACGTACACTTCTGGTGGGCTCTGGACGGAGCTTTGAGCGAGGGCGATGATGAGCTCGTCGCTATCAGTCGTGAAGGCTGCGTCCCAAGCGGAGATCTCTTTGCGCTTGCTGCTGAAGATGATGGGGCCGTTGAGCATGCGGATTTGGTCGTCGAGACGATGCTGGATCTTGACGGTGATGTCGCGGCCAGCTTTACCGAGTGCGAATGAGCTATCTGAGCCGCCGTGGGCGCACATGATCCAGGATGGGGAGGTGACAGTGACGTCGAGGGAGTAGACTGCGTTGTCGCCTAGGACTGTATCGGGATTGAGCTGTGCGGTGTGTTAGCGTTGGAACACCAGCCAGGAGTAGAAGGGGGTATGGATATACCGCTCCTATCGCATATAGCTTATCGCCAGCCCACTGCAGGCTCGCCAGCTTAGTTGGGAACGTGCAAATCTTCCGGATGGCGTAGTTCACAGGGTCGAAGATTTTCAGAGATGTGCCGTGCTGGTATGGGCTCTCACTGTAAGTATCAAACACGAGAGATTAGCAGCTGGCATATGATCTAAGCCCAGCGCATTTCACAGAAGAGCGTTGCCGCAAGGTCTTCTCAACCTTCCAGTGTCTCTTTGACGTACAAATCAGGGTCCCGAACCTCGAGCAAAGCAATCTCACTGCCGTCATCGTTCCAGGCAAACTCCGTGAAATGGGCATCCGATCTTCCCAAAGTCGTCGTCTGGTTGGTCTCGCGGTCCAAACGCAGCAGTCTAAGTCGATGAGTTCGCCAGTCCTGACCCCAAACTTTGGCATCGTCCTTGTCCTTCTCGCTGGCCTTCTCGTCGGACGTCGTGTTCTCGGCGGAGAGATAAGCGATGGTGGTCCCGTCCGGGCTGATCTCGAACTTGTCGATCTTTTGTTCGTTTGAGGTCGGTGTTAGTGCTCGTGGCCCACTTCCAGCCTCGATGTCGAGCGAGTAGATGGCCCACTGCTCGCCTGGCTTCGCTCGATCCGACACGAACAGAATGGACTTGCCATCTGAGGACCACCTCGGAGAGTGGTCGTTTGATTCTCCAGATGTGAGTTTACGAGCAGATCCAGTATGTCCAGTGTTTGCTAGCCATAGCGTGGAAAGGTCGTGCTCTCCTGTCCGCGTCAGCAGGGTTGTTGAATAGAGGATGTGCTGGCTGTTCGGCGAGATCCTGATCGTGTTCGGGACTGGCAGGTCGAGGAGAGTCTCGATGAGAGCCATGTTTGGACAAACGTTTAATCTCTTGTTAAATTTGTATCATCGATGCTGGCTTCCAGTCCTTGATAGGTTGATTTCGGACCAAAAAGGTTGTGATGTGAAACGTTTTGGCTACGGAAGAAGTCTTTTTCAGAAGGTGTCGTCAATAATTTATATCTCTCAAGATGCTTGACTAGTTGCGGTGGGATTCTGATCGCAGCTGAGTCGAGAGATACATCTAGAAGGCTGCCATCGTCGTCGTCAGATCTGGGAGGAAGCTGGCGAAGTCCGAGCGCCCATGTGGAAAATATCGACTCCACCTGCATCTTCATCTTCATCCTCTCCTCGTTTCTTGATATTGCTACGTGAATCTCATCTGTTCCAAGGCGTTACGGTGAACCGTACGGAGCCGAGAGACGAGTCAATTCGCAGCCATGCAACATCTCAAACACGGAAGGCGCGTGACCAGGTCGCTCCTTCCCTAATGAGCACTATTGCCTGAAAGACGACGTCACGCGTCACGTTCCCGTCAACGACTTCTTTCCCACGACAGGAAGACACTTTTACTACACACTGCACCACAAATATGGCGAAGAAAAGAAAGGCACCAGCCATTCGCAGGGCGCTCGTGAAAGGCCGTCCACCACTCGCACCAAAACCACAGGCAGTTCTGTCCAAGCAAGCAACGCAGAAGCTCATCAGCACGCACCATGGCCTCAACAGGAAACTCGCCAAAGCCAAAGCCAAGGACGACAAGGAGGAAATCGACAAGCTTAACAAGCAAATCATGGACTCCGGCGGCCTGTCAAGCTACCAACTCGCCAGCAAGCAAGGGCAGTCGAGTGAACGCGGTGGCGACTCCTCTCTCGTTTTGATGGAGTGGCTTAAAGACGTCAAAGCTGTTATGGCTTCTTCAGAGCACAAGTTCAGGATGCTAGAAGTCGGTGCTCTATCTACCACCAACGCCTGCTCCAAATCTGGCATCTTCGATATCGAGCGCATCGACCTCAACTCGCAAGGCCAGGGGATCAAGCAACAGGACTTCATGGAGCGACCACTATCGCAGTACGAGAAGGACCAATTCGACATCATCTCCCTCTCGCTCGTGCTCAACTTCGTGCCTACCGACGAAGGACGTGGCGCGATGCTCCAACGCACTTGCCAGTTCCTCGACCAGAGAGCTCCGCGTACCATGCCAGCTGCGCTTCAGGACTTCTTCCCTGCTCTATTCTTGGTCCTGCCGTCCGCGTGCGTCGCCAATTCGAGGTATACGAACGATGAGCGCTTGACGTTGATCATGGACAGTCTCGGCTACGTGATGCTGCGACGCAAGCAGACGGATAAGCTGGTGTACTATCTCTGGTTGCTCCGTGATAAGCCTTCGCCTGATAAGCAGGTTTTCCGCAAGGAGGAGATCAAGCCGGGTGGGAAGAGGAATAACTTCTGTATTGTGATGAAGAAGTGAGATCGATCAAGCGAAGTATGGTGCAGTACGAGAGATTCAGTGCACGGAGGAAGTCTCTATCAGACGGCAGGAGAGAGTGCAATGGCAATGCCAATGGAATGGCTCGCTGCCGGCTGAGGAGTGTTCTCGTCGGCTTGCTGAGCGAGGGGGTGGTACAAGCGACCAGACAGAGTGCTGTCCGTTCTTCTGTAGCCCCGTCGTTCCACCAATGCGATCATCCGTCATTTTCATCCTTGTTCTTCGATCAGTAAACAGATAATATCTCGCGTCGAAAGAGTCCACATTGCTCTTCCGCGAAACGCCACAGGGCTACTCTACCTCCGTATCGAGCCTCGGCTTCACGTTCCGCCACCAGCCACCGCGACATCGATCGTACATCAACCCTCACACGACATCGAACAGCTCACGACCCCTACGCGCTTCGCCATCGTCGCCAAACACCCTTGACACAGTCGAGCGCCTGCATTGGATATATCGGAACCAATGTTCCAGGCGACGCGGCGATGGCTTCGGCGAAACAGAACCACTCTTCTAATCTCCGCCGGTGTGGTTGGCGCGGGATATGTCGCGGGCCAGTATGTTATCGGCAAGATCCAGGAAGCGAGGCAGCGCACGACTGAGGACCGGATATCGAAGGAGAAGTATGTCACACCGATGTAAAGCGGACGACCGCATACTAACAACCAGTGCGATAGCCTCCGTCGACGATTCGAACAGAACCAGGAGGATTGCACATACACCGTCCTAGCCCTCCTCCCTACGATCCGCGAAGAGATCATTGGCGCCCTGCCAGTTGAGCAAATTACCGAGCAACTACAGCAAGAGCGACAAGAACGACTTCGGAAACTGGGACAATCTGATGCCGGCACGTCTGAGTACCCGTCCGCGCCTGGGAGTGTCACGGAGGATACCGCGAGTCTCCAGAGCAGCAGCTATGTTCACGCCAGTCAGATGGTGAGCAACACAGGAGACGGAAGCACATCGTCGTCGAGGCCGAAGAGGAGCAAGGCGCAGCTATGGCAGGAGATGAAGATCCACTCGGTCACGCGAGCATTGACATTGATCTATACGGTGTCGCTACTAACGATGCTTACACGGATACAACTGAACCTGCTTGGACGGAGGACGTATTTGTCATCTGTCGTTGCGTTAGCATCACCGGCGCCGATAGAGGAGTCCACGATATCGCTGGAGAACAAGGACGATGACAATTATGAGAACATGTACGGCAATGACTTCGATACTAATCGGAAGTATTTGACTTTCTCGTGGTGGCTATTGCATAGAGGTAGTAAAGAAATTATGGAGAGGGTGATGGCTGTGGTGAAAGATGTGTTTGGGCCTGTCAACATAAGAGAAGACATTAGCCTGGAACGGCTATCAGAGCTGATCATGCAGGTCCGGAAACGGATCGAGGGCGCGACGGAAGAGGAGCGGCGGGATATGAAGTGGCTATCGTATCTGTTGCCGCCTAGGCAGGACGAAGCATTCGTTATCCGACAGTCCACAATGTCGGATAGCGAGGATGTGGTATCGCCCGAAGCAAGGGCAGAAGACGATCCAATGGACGCCTCCGTAGTGGAAGACTCAGAGATCAGTGGCTCCCTCCGCCGATTACTAGACGAGACCTCCGACCTGATCGACTCACCCACCTTCACCCATGTCCTGAGCAGACTCCTGGACACATCATTCTCTCACCTCGTGGATTACCGGATCGCAACAGAGGCATACGGCGTCACCGGACCATCAGCACCAGGCACACTAGACGAGGAGCCACGGATAACAGAAATCTCGGACAAGAAATGCAAGCTGGCGCACATGCTTCCTATCTTCTGCAAACAAGCCCATGTCATCGCATCAGGCAGCGGCGAGTTCGACCCCATGGGAGACGCAATGGCGCAGCAGGCGCTCGGCAACGAGTACATCGCCGCCCTGGACCGAGTGGCTGAGCTTGGTGCCTTTGCGGCGGTGATATATTCCAGCAACTTCGAGTACGAAGTCCAGGAAAGTATGGAGACGGCTACGAATGCTGCTCAACCTGAAGGTGCACTGCCCGCACGACCACGAGGGACCACGATGGGCGAATCGCTTGGGCTCTTGGACTCGATGTCGCTAGTCGATGCCACCGACCCGAGGGATATCTCGCGTGACGAGCTGGAGGATAGCGGTGCTGCTCCTGCCATGGCGGTGGAGGAAGAGGGTGAGGCCCGTCCGAGCGAGTTCGAGGCGGCGTGGAAGAAGGCGCTGTCGGATGAGGATGGGAGGGCGGCTGGTAGCTAGCGGACGATACAATACCCTGTTTTGACGAGGCAAAGACTACCTTATACAGCGTTGCGGTTTCTCGATGCGTGGCAGCCGGTTTAACAGTCTTATCGCCATGAGGTAAGTGCGTTCTTTAACATGATATATGCACCGGCTGTAGCTATACCCGACGCATAGGCATGCATGCATCAAGTCGTCTATGCCATTTGCATAAAGCCAAGCTTTATGCATGCCCTGCAGCAGGCTCCACGATGGTAGCTGTGGTGGTGACCAATTAGCGGGCATGTGCGGCCGCATCAAAGCCGCTTTTACATTCCGACGCATGTGTACACGCAATTCCGGGGTCGCGGTCAAAGCAGGGCGTTTTCAAACGCGCTGCTGACTGTTGCGAGGAGGCTAATAGACATGTCATGGTCATTGTACGAAACATCGCCCGATACGCTTGGCGGGTGCGATGGACAAATGCGCGTTGTCAGCGAGCGGATGGAGGAGACTTGGGCGGTACATGTGGATACAGCACAGCACAATAACGTCGAATGCCTGATCGCTGGGGTCGTATATAAGTCGAGACCACGTCCTACTTCTTAACTATCTCTCGGTCATCATTCCTCTTCCAAGTCCACACCTGAAGCAGCAGCTCTTTCTCTATCTACCCCAACCTCAACGACGACAGCCCTCGCAATGGCTCAATACGTAGACGCCTATAAGAACTCTAAAGGCCCTGGCGATGCCCGTCCGACGGCTTACAAGATCGTTGAGGACGAGGGTCTCGCTGGGAAGCTCACGGACAAGGTCTTCTTGGTCACGGGTGTATCTTCGGGTATAGGCATTGAGACCATGGGCGCGATGTATGCTACTGGTGGTCATGTGTTTGGTACTGTTCGGAATATGGCGAAGGGTAAGATCTTGTCTTCATGGGTCAGTATGCCAGCACTGACGAGCATTGTAGGTCAGAAGGCTGTGGAGGCAGTGAAAGCAAAGACCCAGGGTGGCAAGATCACTCTGCTCGAAATGGACAATGAGAGCCTTGCCTCAGTGAAGAAAGCTGCGGAGGAGTTTTTGAAGCAGAGCAAGACGCTCAACATCTTGATCAACAACGCTGGGTGAGTGATGAGATGAACCTCGCTTCACATCTCTACATACTAACATTCCACAGCGTCATGGCCACCCCCGAAGGCAAAACCAAAGACGGCTTCGAAACCCAATTCGGCACCAACCACGTAGCCCACTTCTACCTCTTCCAGCTCCTCAAATCCACCCTCCTGGCCTCCAGCACACCCTCCTTCCCCTCCCGAGTCGTCTCCGTAAGCTCCTTCGCCCACCGCAACAGCCGCATCCGCTTCGACGACTACAACTTCCAAAAGGAACCCTACAACGAATGGCTCAGCTACGGCCAAGCCAAAACCGCCAACATCTACTTCGCCAACGAGATCGAGCGCCGCTACGGCTCCCGCGGTCTGCACGCCACTTCCAACCATCCTGGCGGGATCAAGTCGGGGCTTCAGGAGCATCTGGATGGTATGGATGAGCAGATGGAGATTCCGAAGGTGAAGGCGTATATGAAGAATACGGAGCAGGGCGCTGCCACGAGCGTGTACGCGGCGTTGAGTAAGGAGTGGAAGGATAAGGGGGGGAAGTACCTTTCGGATTGTGTGGAGCAGGCCGCGTTTCAGCATCCGGAGGATCCGATGTTTGTTGGTGATGATGGGTATGCGGAGTGGGCGTATGATGAGGAGGCGGCGAAGCGGCTGTGGAAGGACTCGTTGAAGATGGTTGGGGTGGAGGATGATCAGTAGGGTGGTGGTTCGCTGAAATCGAGGTTGGAGTTTGTGCGGTGTCTCAGAGCTCAACTTGGAATCGATGAGCGCTGGGTGTGGACTGCAATCGCGGCGTCTCCGAAGGCAGTCTTAAAGAAGAAAAGATAATCAATTGCCTAGCGGTTCAATTGTCTTGATCGTCTCTCGTTCCCCAGGATAGCCATGATGCCGCAACACCAGGTGTTGAGGCTCCAGAGGTTTCTCATGAGGTTGGAGAAGCCTGATCGCAACCGTCTGACTGCCGCTGGCTTGAACGTTAGAGACGACGGATGGCTACGTCGAGGACCCCAGCTTCTGCGCAATCTCGGCAGCCAGCAGCCTTTCTCTGTGCGCCTTAAAGCCCGGCTCGATCACCCTCCCCGTTCCTGTCTCCTCGATCTGAAACAACTCGATCTGCTTCGCATTCCTAGCCAACTTCACCCGCCATACACCGTCCTTCCCTAGCAAACTCTCCTTCAGCCATTCCAAGAACGACGCAGTCATACTGATACAAACATTACCATCCCAAGACTTTTGCCCTCTCGACACTTGACCCGGGATCTTCTGCGTGTCCAGCTCCTGCAGAGACTCCAAGTCGCCGGTAGGAGAGCGGAAGCCGACGACAACTTTAGGTACTCCAATAAGGAAAGACTGCGTCCAGATCCGGAGGAGCTTGTTCTCCCACTTGCGCACAGAGTTCGGATTTTGGTGCATCTGTGTCGCGCTGGTTTTGAGTTCGACCCAGGGGATGGGGAGCGTTGGGTCTGAGGGCTTAGAGCCGAGTACGCAGTCGACTTCGCCGGCGAGGATGAGTGATGTGTTGCCAATGCCTGTTCGGACGACCGAGCAGTACCTGGTCAGAAGAAGAGTTAGTAGGTGTTCTTGGAGTTTCGGTCGAGTGTGCAGGTTTGTAGCAAGGACTGAAGTAGCTTCGCTTGCGGAGGGATACAGGAGGCATAACCAACACATCAATGCCACGGACCGGAGAGATCTGCCGAGCCTCGTGCGTCGCGAAGGGAATGAGGCCACCACAGCGGGTGCCAAGAGTTCAAACGACATTTTCATGTTCCCGAGAGCCCTGCTACTCGTCGTAATAACTTACTGCGTGTTGATGTTCACGATCTCGCGATCGCGGCTCTCGATTTCTTCGCGTGAGCACTCTCCCCATGGCCGAGGCAAGGTTGATAGTGCTTCAAACTTGTATCCTGCCACCGTAGTTAGCACTATCTATGAGAAGAGGTCCCGAAATCGCGAAGTCGTACCCCAATACTGCATCATCTCTGGTGTGATACTGTGGTCGCTTGCAGGCTTCGCTCTAGCCTGCCGCTGTCGGTTGTTGGACTGCTGCTCTACGACGTCTTTGTGGGTGTGGTTCAGTTCGAGGTAGCTGAGAGGATCGTTACTACAGTCTCTCCGCTACCTGAGTCTTGATCGTGCTTACATTGTATCCTTTGCGCTTATTGTTAGCCAAACTCGTGGGGGAGAACAGAGGATCGGCGCACCTGGAAGCAGGTCGCGTTCAATTCGAAATCTGCGAAGAAGTCGTACTGTGCGGTCATGATCTGTCTCCTCTATTAGTGACCCGTCCATGCACTGTTGTTCAGACAGTCTGACCTTCGTCAAAATCCCTCGCCACGCAACTACGTCTGCATTCACCCTAACTTCGTTGACCGGCTTCCCCTGCGCAAGCAACGCCTCCTCATGAGCCTGAATAGTCTGGAGAAGTCCGTCCAGATGCCAGTCGATTGATTCGTCCGCTTTGATCCAGTTATCGAAACCGGTAGATAAATTCATCCGAGATCGAGTACCCTGAGATACCCATGGCGCGTCGAAAACTGGAGGGTAGTAGTATCGCAGACATTCGTCCGATAGTGGTAGGAGCTTGTGGTCACCGTCGAAGCAGAATTCCAGGATCTGTTTGGGACGACGGATGGCCGTTTGTCCGCTTTCAAATCGCGAGAGAGGGTGGATGGAGAACATGTCTCGTATTCTCCGGCATGGTCTCGCGCGAGAGGGAAGTGCTGGCTGTGATGTGAGATATTGGATGGCGTTACGGCGAGGGAGAACAAGTGAGGTCCAAAAAATGTTTCGGCCTGAGGCAGCGAGCATCGCTCGCCGCCACTTCCATCCTTATTATCCCATCCTCATCCCCATAATACCATCGACTCTTCTCGAATGCAAGCGATTTGCATAGGCTTAGGGAACATATGAAGTCCGCAGGATATATGGACGTTTGCTACACGTTCACAATGCGCTGGAGTCATACCACAAGCTTTAGGAAGGATGAAACAAACCATTTCCTTGATTACACCTTGAGGACTTAGGGTCTGAACCTACTCAAGTAGACATCAACGACCGTCTATAGAAGGACTGACCTCGCCACTACCATGTCGAGTCCAAGGCCCCAGTCAATCAACTTCGACCTTGCTCGTCTCCTCGACCCGATCTCAGACCACCCACCATGAAGAACAACACTCTCCTCAGCCTCGCGGCCATGCTCGCTACAGCTACCGCAAAATTCAGCATCGAGACCTTCACCGGCCCCGGCTGTCCTGACGGCGAAGGTACGCTCATTACCGTCGAACTCAATTCGTGTGCGCCTACTACATCTGCCTTCGTAAGCGTGACCCATAAAGCCAGCTGAGCCCCATCCACACCGCTGACCCATTCAAACTCCAGGCCTCCTTCCGTCTCGCCGATAACTCGCTCTTCGCGGTAGCAGAGGCCGGCGAGACCATACATGTCTTTCCCCAGACCGGCTGCGACGGTGGTTGGATCTGGCAGGCGTGTGCGTATGCAGACGCCGTGGCCGACACCGGTATGATCTGGAACGCGGACAAGGGTACTTGTATCTCGTCCGATAGCGACGAGGGGGAGCCGGAGGGGTGGTCAATCCAATCTCAGATTGATCTCGAAAACTGTGTCGAGCCTCCGACGCTCCCTCCTGCCGGAAGCCCGACTCCTGGCGCGACCGCAACCGCAACCGGTATCTAGTTGTGATACCGGAACAAGATTGATCGAGCGTTGCTAGTATCGTAATGTACCTGATCGCCTCACCACGCAGGCCATCCACGTACTCATGGTGCACCGCAGCCACGTAATATACGCAATAAGAGGATACAGCTCTGTGAACATTATGTCCTTACGTTACTACTCGGTCTTGGAGAGCATGCGGCGGAGTCACGTTATTTCCAAAAATGACAGGTTGAGAACACAATGAAAGGCCTCACCTTCGCACGATTACCTTGAAAGACTTGCAGTCGAAGGACTCGAAACAGTGAAACACTGGATTTGATATGCCAAGCTTAGGATCCGGTCTTGGAGCGCCTCCATCCCATGTTTCCACTCTGTAGACTAAGGGCCGAGAAGAAGGAGATTTGAGCCAAGCAACGCACAATCCTGATGGACCGTACCATAAAGGTATCGAGTCTGCCACTGTGTTTCCAAAAGCCCAGCCGGCAATACCACTGCAAGCCACCAACACGTTCACGCCACGAGCCAGAGCAGCCCCGTCCTAGGTCTTGATCCCCTGCTTGCCTCTACATCAGATCAGCCACCATGAAGACCAACACCCTCGCCAGCCTCGCGACCATGCTCGTCGTCGCTGCAGCCGACTTCAGTATCGAACATTTACCCTACCACGACTGTCAAGGCGAAGGCACAGTCCGCACCGTCTACGCCGGCACCTGCGCGCCCACAACCTCTCCCTTTGTAAGCCCAACTACACAAACCCACCGTCCCTATCCTTCCCACCGCTAACGTACCCAGGCCTCCTTCCGCCTGTACGACAACTGGCTGCTCACCTACGCAAAGCCCGGAGAAGCTCTCTCGATAATGCCAGACAACGGCTGCTGGGGCGACGACCTGGGCAATGCCATCGTGGAAGGTTGTGCGTACGGACAGCACGCGCTGGACAACGGGCAAACCTGGAACCCGGTCTCGGGTACCTGCATCAGTTGGGACAGCAGCATGGGAGTCGTCGCGAATGGGATTCTCTCCTGGTTGGACCCCGAGATGTGTCATGTTCCGGTATTTGGGTAAACGATGAACGCCTATCGTGTCAATCGGAGATGGAGGCGACGTTCGTCGTCATGACACGGGGTTGGGGGCCTTCAGCTAGACGGAGGCTGATCGTATCGCTCGACACTAGGTTTTAGTATGAAGCTGGCGGTTCGCGGCATCGTAGGGGTTCCGGTATTGTACGACGAGAAAATGCATCGCAGCTGTTGCTCTTCGAGTCTGGAGAGTATGAGATAGAGTTGGGTGTGGCGATATACATCGTGTACTTGCACATACAACCCTGAAACATCTGCAACGGATGGTCGTTCAAAGTTGCAGCCCTAATCGTCATTCGACGAAACAGGAAGGATGCGGTGTGCTTTAAGAAGGATGCACTCCTGAAACGAGCGTTGGGAAACCATCTTTTATTTCTGGAAGTACATGTGTACACATACCGTGTCCTTCAGGATTCGCCCTTTGATGAACGAATTTCACGAAATGAAAGGCATCAAACCTTCTGCGACCGTCGTCGTATATAAATAACATATGTATCTACACCCCAGCCAGCATCGCTACTCAGCAGACCATCTCCAGTGACCTGTGAGCCATACCTCCAGCCCCCACGCCTCAAGCCAGCCACCATGAAGTCCTTCCTCGCCATCGCAGCCACGTGCGTCGCCACCACCACCGCCGACTTCACCATCCAGCTCTGGACCCTCCCCGACTGCACCGGCGACGCCGTACGCAGCCCCCATCCCCTCTCCCACCGCCCATCCGCAACACCCACTAACCGCACTCCAGGCCCTCCGTCCCGTCTGGGTCCGTCCCCTCCCCACCCCACCCGCCGGGGCCCCCGCTAACCCGCCAAAAGCACGAGACCTGCGCCCCAACCGGCGGCTTCGTACGTCCCCCGTCCCCCCGCTCATCCCCCTCCACCGACCCACCCCGTAGCAATCCTTCCGCCTCTACGACAACTCCATCGCCCTGCCCGACGAAGCCGCCTACATCTTCAGCCCCAACAGCTACAACGCCGCCGCCATCACCGACGGCAACGCCGCCGGCGACATGACCTACAGCCGCTGCGCGTACGGCGCGTACGCCCCGCGCGTCGGGCCCGATGGCGACTGCTTCACCGTGCTGAGCGCTCGGGGCGGGTCAAACGCCGTGGGCTCGTACTCGGCGAAGAAATGCCCGCAGTTCGCGCCGCCGAGTCCGGTTGCGGATCCCTACATCTACGGGCGGGGGGCGGTCAGGGCGTTTGTTGCTTGAGTGAGGGCTAGGGGTAGGGGTCTGGAGCCAGCGAGTTTTGGGTGGATAGAGCGGTGTGTATTGCGCTTAATTAGCGAGCTGTCGTTCTTGAGTCTTGACGAAGTCTTAGTTGCGGGTAGTCATTCTCTGAAATGCTGTAGGCGCGAATGTGTAATTGACCTGCCAGAGGGGGCAGGAAACTGCCAACCCGTGGCAGCGTTAGACTCAGCCGCCGGACTGAGAGGATGTGCTTCCGGCACGAGGGTTCAAGAACGATCTGAATAGGACGAGATCACAGTCTGGAACTTTCGAAAGTCCTGGGAGTTGGAAGTTACCGAATGCTCCCGGCGTTAGCCTTGCATTAGAATAGTGACGCGTTCGCAGCACTGACATATGTAACCCCCAATCCTGCCTGCAAATCCTCTCTGCGCAGCTTACCGCACCCTCCCCTTCCCCTTCCCAGCCTTCTTCTCCTCCTCCTTTATCGTACGTGCCTTCTCCCGCGGATCAATCACCTCAATCTCCTCCATCTTCCGCCGCCACTCCAAATCCTTGCCCAGCGTATCTTTGGCGAAGGTGAGGGAGTGCGCCATCCAGCCCGGATCGTCCTCGCCACCACCACCGTCGGCTCCACCTCCCTCGGCTAAAGCCTCGGCATCTGGCTTGTTGTCCTCGTCCCAGTTCTTGCAACTCTGGCAATAAGCGATGAAGTGGAGATGGCAGAGCGCGGCTTCCTCATCCCCTTCTCCGTCCGCTTCCGCGGTGGCGCCGGTGGCGGGTGCGTGGCCGTTCGTCGGTGCCGTAGCTTGCGGAGGCGGGGTGGAGGCTGTCTCGTTAGCAGGCGGCAGTGTTTCCAACCGCTGCTTAAACGCTTTGAAGATGTCTATCGCGCCTTTTTCGTCGGCCGCTTTGCCTCGCTTACGCCCACGGGTGCTGGTGGTGGGTATTAGGGCTTCGAGTGCGGAGGTTGTTTTGGTGGTCTCTTTGGAGGTCGAGGCGGAGGAGCGTTTCATGCTGGCTTTTAGGGCGGCGATTTCGGCGTTGGTTTTATCTAGTTGGCTTGTGGTTGTGCGGGTTGAGGGTTCTGGTTCTGGGGATGTGGAGGGGGAAACAGAGGCGCGGGCGGGTGGTGCTTTGGCTGGGAGATTGGACCTCGGCTTGGTGTGTGTAGGAGGAGGTGGTGTTGAGGAGCGGCGTCTGGTGACCTTCTCCTTCGGCGCCTTCGCTTTCTTCGTCTCGGTCGTGCTCTCGGCCTCATTCAAGTCCACAGTCACAACTTTCAGATTCGCCTTAACTTTCTTCATCACCGGCGCCACAGGCTCTCCATCCTCCCCCTCCTCCCCACCAAAACTCAGCACATTCTTCCCCGCTGGCTTCTTCCTCTTCTTCGTACCCTTGGCGCCCCCCTCCTCCACCCTCGTCCTCGGCGCCTCCCTCACCCGCGCAACCATCCCCTCAAACGGATTCACCAGCACCTCCGCCCCCATAACCTTAGTCGGATACAACGGCCTCTCCGACGGCTCACCCCCCGCCCCCTCCTCCATCTCCGCATCAGCCATCTTCATCAAATTATAAATCGTCTCCCCCTCAATGCGCCCAAACATCGTATGCTTCCCCTGCAGCTCCGGCGTAGCCGCCAGAGTCAAAAAGAACTGGCTCCCGTTGTTATCTTTCGTGCCGTCGTTGGCCATGCCCAGCAAGCCGCGGCGGTTGAATTTGAGCCGGGAATGGAATTCATCTTGAAATGGCTCGCCGTCTTCGGACAGCGCGCTACGTCCGCCATTGCCTGTGGAGGTGGGGTCGCCGCCCTGGAGGATGAAGTTGGGGACGAGGCGGTGGAAGAGGGTGTTGGTGTAGTAGCCGTCGAGGCAGTGTTGGAGGAAGGAGCGGGAGGCGAGGGGGGCTTGGCCGGCGAAGAGTTCGAGGGTTAGGTCGCCTGTGGTTGTGTGGAGGAGGACTTTTGCTGTGCTGTGTATATTTGTTAGTGAGGCTGTTTGCGATTGGGGAGACGTGGTGGTGATTTACGGTTGGGGTTCGAGGTTGTCTGGAGGTGGTTAGCGAATGGCGTTGGTGAGTTGTGGTATAGGCTTACAGAGGTTTGACATGATGCCGGTAGTCGTGCCAGACAGGCGTAACAATCACTTCATTAATTGGATTGAGGTATTGAAGAAGTCACCGGTTTTCACGTGAAGCTCTCCCGACAACTTCCTCTTCCAACTTCCAACCTTACCACAACGTCATCCTCTACAATCTACCACCACCACTCCACTACATATCCTACCACATATCACCTACGACCATTCTCACTCTCCACCGTTACGCTGGCCTTCTTCACCGAACCCGACACCCTCTTCGCCGGCTTCGAGAAAGTCATCATGTCCGAAGGTAAACACCACTCACTCCACATCCTACACCACCACCACCATCTATCATCAACATACTGATATAGAGATGCAAAGTAACCTTCGCAAAAACCTTCCTAGCAACCCTCGACAAACGCCCCATCAAGCTCGCCGCCGACCATGTCTCCGATCCCCGCAAATACCCCAACCAGAGTCCCGTACGCCCCCCCGCCCTCTAGCGCAGCGTCGCGCAGCGGCACCCCCGCCCCCCATAACTCAACTAACAAGAATCCCAGTTCATCCTCCCCCGCCACACGCACCCCTACCCCCGGCGCTCCGTTCCCGGCACCAAACCCACCTCCAAACCCCTCACCGCGACTCTGAAACCCATGCGCGGTGGCTCGCCCATCACACTCGCGGATCTAGATCAGAATACCACAATCCACGACATCAAATCCTCCTACGCCGCGCAGAGCGGGCAGGCAATCGAGAAGATTAAGTTACTGCTTAACAAGAAACCCGCCGCCGACTTGAAGACGCTGAAGGAGTTGGGCGTGGACGGGGATGTGGAGTTTAGCGTTATGGTGATGGGTGGAGGGGGTGGGGGGTCGAATGCTACGACGCCGGCGGTGGAGAAGACTGAACCTGTCATGACTGCAGTGCCTGCGGCAACTGGGGGTGAGGATAAGATGGACGTAGACCCCCCAACGCCAGCGCCTGAGAGCGAGAAAGCTGCTGCGGAGGCGGGGCAGAAAAGTGGGCGTGAGGGTGTGGAGGGGATACTGAAGACGGAGGAGTTCTGGAGCGATTTGAAGGGGTTCCTGGCGCAGCGGCTCAGGGATGAGAGGGAAGGGGAGAGGGTGGCGGGGGTGTTTCGGGAGGCGGTGGGGGGAAAGTGATTGACAGTACTCTAAGGAGGGAGGTGAGCGTGTATACTGAGGCGAGTACCTTTGATCTATACTGCGTGTTGGAAGCGTGTTGGCACCGTCCCCGCACCCGTGTTTTACTCTTTTTTTTCCTTTTGATTTGAGCTCGCGTTTCGAATGACGGATAGATGGGCGTGGGCTATGGATATGGAGCCGAATGGGTAAGCGACATGGAGTTTGACCAGCGCCCAAGGGGATTCTGGCAGCATCACTAACCTCCGGTTCCACGGGCTCTAGGGCCGCGAAATCGTTTGAGTTCCTGTCGCCAGAGAGCCATTGAACGGTGAACGATCGCGTATTCATGGCTTCAGTGGTGACCGGAATCAAAGGCCTGGTTTCAGGTACCAAAATCCCGAAGCGCGAGAGGCAAAGGAATCTTTCGAGGGCACAAGACGGCTAGGCCTAGGGGTGACGGAGGAGGGAAGAACGGGGTACACGTTATTCCCACCACATCGAGTCGAGGATACGATACAATAGAAGCAAGACAACTGTCGCCGCGGTTCTGAAATGCCCGTCTGGGTACAGCGTGCTAACTTCTATACGAGCCTACTACATCAATTACTAACTGGCGCTTTCTGTACACAGACCGAGCTGCATCTATCGACACATCGTCTATCTACGCCGCTCACACGAATGTCACATCATTACCAACCATCGCCCCCAACCGACAGAACACCCTGACCAGCGGACCTCACCATTCCCATCTCACCCTCTCTCCCCGCGCCAGATCCCTAATACCCCAGCCCAACATCCGTCCCATCCATACAACCCCCAAACTCATCCAAAAACGACGTAATCGCCTTCCCCGTCTGCCCACTCGACCCAATGCAATCCCCATCCGGTCCCCCGGCCGGTACCTGCGCAGCCCCCGCGTACGTGCAGTTGTAGGTGATAAGCTTCCTGTCAGACCACACGGTACTCTCCGCGAAGCTGGGGCAGCTGTCGACGAGGTACGTCATGAAGGCTTCGCCGGGCTGGGAGGCCGCGTTGTCGAGGAGGCGGAAGGACAGGAAGTCGGAGGTTAGTTGGCAGGAGCTGAAGGGGACGTTGTAGGTGGTGGGGACGCCGGCGCATTGCTCCGAGGTGAAGGTTTGGATGGTGAAGTCGGCGAGGGTAGGGGCGAGGAAGGGTGGTTAGGGCGGCTAGGGTTGGGGTGGTGGGCTTCATGGTGGCGGGAGAAGGGTGATGCAGGCGATGTATTTGGGTGGATGTGTGGTGTTGCAGTGCACAACCGGGAGTGGGAGTCTCAACCTCTTTATATCGGCTTCCGAGTTGTATATCACCCTAGGTCAATAGGGTGAAACAAAGAGTGTCTTTGTCTTGGGCTTACTTTAATCAATGATGATGGTTACAGATCCTGAATGCGTTGACAGGTACCGAAGTCAGAGATCTATGCGCATTACGTTGCCCGTGGTAAGAATTCATTTGGACTGACTTCACGCTATGGATTCCACCAGGACATTTAATCAGTAGCCCGATCCTCCATCGATGGCGGATGGCCTGGTCGTCAAAGACTCAAAGTGAGAAGACGAATCGAGGCTCGAGAACAATGAAGAGGCGCGGTAGGAAGCCAAGGCCAAGCATCAGCATATGACCGTGGTTGCTCTGTTGATGAAATGCTACGCTTGGGCATTGCACTGGCTATCAGATCCAATGGAGCATGTTGATGATACGCTCGGAAGCCTCACAACTCTGCTGATCGAATCGCGGGACGGCAGATTCGATCCTATGTGTCGGCTCGAACAATAAATCCAAGGCCTAGTTGCCGACTCTGTGAACGGTCGTTGAGCAACCTCCAAAATTGCCCCAGATCACATCAACTCCCAATCCGCGCAGCAAACAAACGTTCAGGTCAGCAGCTTGACTCAGTTCAACTCACACCCCGCCTGAGCCATCGGACAGCCTATCCCCCCCCTGCAAGAACACTGCAATAACCACTCGCATCCACGTTCGAATCAAGCGCCTTGCCCACCGATCCCCTCGTGGTAACTTTGTCAGCCGGCCAGCAGCTACTCTCAGCTCCCACGTAGTTTGAATCCGACAGCGATTGTGGAGCGTACGCACACCCAGTCGTGAGAACGTCGTTGTAACTGTCCGTCGAGTCGAACGGACAAGCGTTCGGGGCAAAGATGATGAATTGTTCGTTCAATGCGGCGTCGGAGATGTCGTATAAGCGGTAGGAGTTGGAGTCGTAGGTTGGCCAGCAGGTTTCGAATTTTACATCGTAGAGGACTTGCTAGGGAGGTCATGTTAGCACAGTTGGAGCAGATCTTGTCAATCGGGGCGGGGTGTGCTTACATCGCCGCTGCAGTCGTCTCCGCTCCAGGCCTGGATGGTGAAGTCGGCCGTGACAGTCGCGGCGAGCGTAGCCGCAAGGCCGACGAGAGCGTTCATGGTAGTCTTCATGATGGTCGAGGTGTGATGCTCGAGCTTTCAATCTTGGAGAGGCGCTGATGTTGAGAGGTAATAAGACGGATTGTTTGATCCTCACCAAGCACGGCTGTCGAAAGGTTCTATATGGCAGGCCCGTTGTGATGGATCCATCCTGCGACTGGAAAGAACCTTTAATTGCATACCTGAAGTGTCAATCCATCTCGTGGTCCGTCCTTAAAGATGTTTCAGGAGGAAATCCTCTCCTTGTCTTGGCGTTGAGGTTTTAGGTTCTGAACGACCTCATCGCAGACAAATCTTTGACTCATGAGTTGATCGTAACAATGTTCCAGGAATATTTGTTTCGAATAAGCAATTCCGTGGTGGGAGACAGATTCAAGATGGCCAGAAGCTGTCTTTTCATTCCTGTTGTTAAAGACTGACCTCCAGCAACTTCTCAACCCCAAACCTGTCATAGAACTCCACGCCCATCTTGTCCACCACGGCGGGCGCCTCCTCGCCACCATCGCCGACCGCATCGGCAGTAAATCTGAACGGCTTCTTGCCCCAATGCACCTCACTGACCGCCACGAGCGCATCGGCGACCATACTGGGCTCTGCAACCTGCGGTACCACACCCGCTGTTCCCGCCATCGTCTACTTGCTCACCCCCTTCGTAAGGCCAGCCTGACACTCCTTCGCTATATCCTGGCGGCCCGGTTGCATCGCGTCCGCGAAATGGTTCTTCCCTTTTGTGAACACGCCCGGGCTCATGAGGGTGGTCTCAATGCCCCAAGGGTTGAGCTCGCGAGCCTATGATTGGGCAAGCGAGTCCATGGCAGTCTTTGCGAAAAAATAGCCAGCTAGCATGAGAGATCTGGCGCCGTTACCGCTGCTGCTTGAGATCCAGAGGAGGTGGCTAGATCGTACAACCAAATGGAAAGAGAGGGGGGCGGGGCGGGGGAGGGGGGCTCTGAACTCGAAATACACGTAGCTCTTCCTACCTTGGTATATACCTCATCGGCTCCGGATTTTGGACATGATGGTCGGCCTGCTTGTGCTTGTGGTCGGATGCCCTAACTTCTCCGGTGCTGGACCCAAACTCCCAGCAGAGGGTTCGGCTGGGGCTCGCCATCGCGATCGCGGTCGTGCGACTGCATGTCATCTCCAGGAGGCTATCAGGACGGTTGCCATGCTATCATCGACAGTCGCGAGATTTACGAAGACAGATGAAGTCACTGGGGAGGTCACGACAGACCGAAATCGGCTACCGGACTGGAACGAGACACAAGTCCGGAGGCTCAAAAGTGAGTGTCGCACAGTGGAAGGCGCGGTCGAGCGTTCGGCACTCTGATTGGCTGGAAAGGAGATCCCACTAATCGGCGCCACCGCGAACCACAACTTCGCCCTTTGATGCAGATCCATTTTCCTGTCCTCGTCCAACCTTGCCTTGCAATAACATATAGCGCGTGCACCTACTCCGAAGTTTCAATGGACAAGGCGAACATTGGAGGGTGTCGGCACTTCCGACCCATGACGATGGCACGAGGTATTAGCTGTCATTGATATACACCGGTCCAAAGGTAAACAATATACTCTCTCCTCTACATCTCCCTCCCCCCTGTACATCTCCTTCTTCTACTGCATACACCTCCTCTGCATCACGTTCTCTACTTGAACTCCTCCTTCTCTCATACGAGTCCGATCCTGGAGATCTAAACCCACCAAAATGTCTACCACCCTCCTGCTCATCGCCCTCTCCGCCCTCCAAGGTGCCGACGCCTGGGGCGGCCTGGGCCATCAAACCACCGGCTTCATTGCTCAGAACTTCGTCCACCCGGCCACCGAAGCTTGGGCTCAAAACATCCTTTCCAATACGAATTCCTCCTACCTCGCCTCCGTGGCCACCTGGGCAGATTCATTCCGCTACACGGACGAGGGCTCCTTCTCCTCTCCCTTCCACTACATAGACGCCGAAGACGACCCGCCGAAATCCTGCAACGTCGACTTCGAACGCGATTGCGGAGATGCAGGCTGCGTGGTCACCGCGATCGCCAACTACACGCAGCGGGTCCAGGACGGAAGGCACAGTGACCAGGAGATCGATTATGCGCTGAGGTTTCTGGTGCATTTTATCGGCGATATCACGCAGCCGTTGCACGACGAAGCGTTTGAGATCGGTGGGAACGGGGTCAACGTTACGTTCGATGGGGACGATACGAACTTGCACTCGGTCTGGGATACCTCGATGCCTGAGGAGCTGGTTGGTGGCTACGAGCTCGAGGATGCTGAGGCCTGGGCGGCCAATTTGACGACCGAGATTCGCAATGGGACGTTCGCTGCCTCGAGCAAGTCGTGGTTGCAGGGCCTGGATATCGAAGACCCGAAGGCCAGCGCTATGGTCTGGGCCCAAGACGGAAACAAGTACGTCTGCAGTGTCGTGATGCCTGACGGTATCGAGCCGCTCGAGGGCAACGATCTCTACCCCGGGTACTACAAAGGAGCGATCGACACCGTGGAGCTCCAGATCGCGAAGGCAGGGTACAGACTTGCGGCGTGGCTGGATGCTCTGGCCGCTAAGTCGGACGTTTCGAAGCGCTGGCAGCCAAGGGAGCAGTACTGGAAGATCGGCACGCAGGGTGTGAAGCTGGAGCAGGACTTTAGTGGAAGCGACTTACTGCGGGAGCCAAGAGCGGCGAAGTCGAAGGCGAAGATGAGGCGTCAGGCTATAGGGTGGGGTTGTGGGCATAAGCATTAGGTTGCCAGCCTCCTTCATGCAGGCGAAGCGATGAGCCCTAGGAGTGGTCGCATTGAATGCTGGACATCATCCATGAGCTAGAGAGGCTAACTCTCGACTCCTGTGATCAGAAGCATTATAGCCTGGCTCTAGGCTTCTCTTCTTCTTGATCAAAACTCGTCAGCTCCCTAGTCGGGTGCCCACTCTCATCCCCATCCTTCTTCCATGCCCACGCCCTATCCTTCTCCTCCCCATTGCTCTTCCCATTGAGCACGTTGAGCATATACTTCCCAGCATTCGGCAGAAACTTGTACCCCTGGAAACTGCCCCCAACCGCCAAATACAACCCCCCCAACCTCTCGTCCGGATGCCGACACATCAACCAATCCTGCGTCGGCGTCCGCGCATCCCAGCAGATCCGCCAGTGATCCGCCTCCCTGCCCTTTGCAAACTGGGGCATCACTTTCGTCGTAATCAACTCCTCTGTCTCCCGCTTTAGTGCCTCGGGGACATCGTATTGGCTGCCCTTAGCCGGAACAGAGATTTTGTGCCCGGAGGCTGTGGTGACGGTGTTGATAAACATGGTCTTCGAGTTCGTGTACTTCGTCATCAGGTTCTCTGCCGAAGCGGGGATGACTTGTCCGAGGTCGCCGTACACGATTACGGGCGCTTTGTGGAGTTGGGATATTTCGGAGTCGGTGGCGCGGTAGTAGGCTGATACGGCGCCTGTGGCGCGGATCTGGCGCTCGATCCTGTCGGGTTCCGCGCTGTTGAGGTGGTCTTCGAGGGGGGAGAGGAGGCTGCTTGTCCATGCGCCGGAGGCGAGGATGACTTTGTCGGCTGTGAGCTTTCTGCCGTCTGCTAACTTCACTCCCGCCACCCTCCCTTCCTCGTACAGCAGCTCCTCCACCTCCGTAACAACCCGCTGAACACCATACTTCTGCGCCTCATGCATATAACTCGCCGTCGCCTACAGCACAGAAGGGTAAAAGCGTCAGCTTGTATCTCAGTCTTGTCGAATAATCTTAAGGAGCTCAGAGCGAGACTTAGAGTTCCTCTGAGAACCCTCTTACCCACAACTGCTTACCTTCGCAGCATTAACCCACCCAGCATCAGGATTCCAATAAGCATCCCCCATCCCCTCCGTCGCCGTCCCCTCCAACACCCCCTTCCCCCTCCCACTCCTCTCCAGCTCACCTAACTCCATCG
>JAABUL010000573.1_pt1 | contig 78373 bp, 130 predicted proteins | sample 5559151 | NCBI WGS metagenome assembly JAABUL01 (sample SAMN10711876, study PRJNA513368) | rock metagenome | isolation source: Antarctica rocks | place: Antarctica: Victoria Land, Pudding Butte sud
TACGCGCACCGCAGGTGGATCTTCACCGAGGAAATAAGCTTATTTCCTTCGTCACCCACGTGCACGATTGCGCATAGCCCACTTCGTGAATACTGGCCAGCAGCGCACGGTTGCACTTCACAGCTGTAATAGCATGTTTGTGCCTCCAACGCAGGCCTTTGAAACCCTTCTACCCGATGCTCGCCGTGGGCCGTGCCCCCGGGATTGAAGCAGCATGCTGCTTCAATGCGCTGCATATGGCCAATCGAGACTCCTTTCAGAATTACTATCCTCATTTAAAGAAATCTCACGTCTGCAGCCACCATTGTCAAGAGCACCAGCGTTGAGTTCCCGGAGGGGCAGTGCCCCATCGACGCTGCAGGGTGGCCCGCCGGCACGTGAATTACCTTCGCTGTCGTCGCCGAGTCCACCCTGGTGAGGCACACAACGAAAGTTCAGCTCCTTGATGAAATTCTCGAATATAAATGGATCATACATGCAACATAGTATGGCCTGGCGGCAGCTGGACGACTGCCGCCGTTGTCGACGAGTCCACCCTGTTTGAGGCACACGTTGCTGAGCATGATGCCACTGTGTGTGTGTGAACCAGGATATTTGCATGGGGTGGTTTGCCGGAGGCGTGCTGGAAGACGGCTGGCGTAAACGTCGCATTGGCGCACCACAATTCGGAAGAGGTCTGCAGTGCTGCAATAAGCGCACCACAATGTGACTTCAGATGATTCAGCAGTTCCCATGCACATTGTGTGCTCAGGTGGCAATGCCGGACGGCATCTTTGACGAAGCCTATGCACAGTTGACATGGCGATACAGCAGCACCACCATGCTGCGCGCGTTGTCCAGGTTGCGGTGCCGGAGGGCCTTCTGAAGGCGGCGCGGCTCTACACCAGGGCCATGACGGTCATCGGCCTTGTGTACACCGCCGTAGTGCCCGAGGTGCGCGCCATGATGTCCAAAGCGCAGATATGCAGCTCGTTGTGACGCTTCTCATTTGCTCTTTGGCCTGAGATTTGGCGTTAGAGCGCGCGCCATCATCACCTGCGGCATTATGCACCCGCGGCGCCTTCCTCTCGAGTGCGAGAAGGACAGGAAGATGATGGCAGAATGATGAAATGTTCCGCCGGTCTGCATGGGGCGGGAAGCGGGCGGCGTGGTGGGCCGCCAGGTGGCACAGTACGCCAAGCACATCGGCATCAAGACGATCAACATCGTGCCGCGACACGCTGGAGCTGGCAGCCATCGGGTGACGAGGTTATGATCCATCGTCATTCCATCAACATTGTCCTCCACTGTCATGATCAAGCGTCATGCGACGCTTCCCCAAGCCATGCATGACGCCACGGCACACAGCAGATCAGCAACTTGGTAGGCGCTATCTGTGCGCATGCGGAAGTCAGGCACACTGGCAATTACGCAGCAAATCTGTCATGTACACGTCTGGCGCCCCACTCGTATCCAGCTATAATCCGCCGTTGCAGGGCAGACAAAAATTCTCGTGTCTGTCAATCAAGGAGGACGTCGAGACGCGCGCCAATAATAAAATGAGATCCATCCTGTAAACAACTCACATTGTTCATTTGAACGCGCCGCAGGGCGGACGAGGTCATCGTGTCCACCAAGGAGGATGTTGTTGTGCGCGTCAAAGAGATCACGGGCGGCGCCGGCGCATGGGCCGCCCTGGACCCCGTCGCCGGCACCTTCACCCGCACGGTGCGCCCTTGCATTTGAGTTGGAGTGTGCTACTGATAGCCTCTTGTCCGTGAGAGAAAGTTGTTTACAGCTGGTGCTGGCGCCTGGACCGGCGAAAAAGACCTGGAACCCATTGCTGGCACCTTATCTCACCGGCACGGTGTGGCACTCGGCAACCTTCCCAACATTCGTCATATCAACATTTGAATTTTAAAATCCTAATAAATAAATTAAATGAATTGCGTTCCAGTATCTTGCAATGCGAAGCGTCAACGAGAGGCGGCGTTGTGACGCCTGTCAGGTGTGTCTGCCCGCAACCTGGCACACTGGTGTGCCATTAGAAGCATGACTAAGCACGTCGTACTGACGTACATAAGGCGCGCCGTGTTGCAAACGCTGAGCAGCGTGGGCGACAGCGGTAAAATCCTAGAAACAATTGCCATGAAATCTTCAAGTTCGGTCTCCATGCATGTTGTCAGTGATATGACAGCTTGGCGTTTGTGCAAGTTTTGCAGATGCTGAACAGCGTGCGCGACGGCGGCACCGTGTACGTGTACAGCACCCTCACCGGCGAGCCCGTCACGGCGCAGGTAGAGCTGAAATGGATGCGGTTTCCTTCGCCACTCAAACCTGCCGTACTAATCTGGGATCTGCTGACATGGATGTTTCTGGTTGGCTGGCATCGCAAGGAGTGTGCGCCTCAGATGCATCTTCAAGCACCTCTGCCATGAATCATCGGACCTCAGAACCTGCCTGTCGCATCCTGCATTGCTCCAGACGTCCGCAATGGCGTGCAAAACAATCAACAGCTGGCTGGCACAAAGCTAAATGCAGACACTCATGAGAGTGCGTGCTTGTATGTGCAGTGACATTCACCGGAATTTAGGTACCTTTTCATACAAAACCTTTTCATACATCTCACAGGCGATGGACATGATGCCGGGCCACAAGGGCGTGCGTGGGTTTGTGTCGGCGCGCTGGCTGAAGCAGGACGGGCCGGAGCAGGCGCAGGAGCGGCTGCAAAAGACCCTGCAGCTCATTGCCGATGGCATCATTGCGCCGCCAACAGGTGAACATGTGTCTTCCCCTCTTGTTCCTGATTTCTTCCCCTCTTATTCCTGATTTCATTAAGGCGCAGGGGCATGTACCGCACCCTGCTGTCAGCTTATCACGGTGTCGACATGCCGCTGAAAGGTGAAGATGTATATTTCGACTTCTTTCCTGGAGTCATCAAGGCGCACGAGCTGCTGCCAGCCGCACAGGCTGTAGCGCATCTCTAACGGCGTCATCACACCGCCCAGGGGTAACAGAACAGCTCACTCCCACACTTCAGACAGTCGGAGTGCTGGGTGAAGAGCGATGGAAGGCCCAGCTCCCACGACCCTACCTCGACTTAGCAACTTGGTATATAGCCATGACACATACAACTGAATTTCAGATGGGCTGCACAGCAGAGAACACTGCGTGGCCGCTGGAGCCTCTTTTCGGTCCGTTTTATGTGAACTTGTACCTCAGGCTGGACCCAGGGGTGCCGGGCTGGAACGTCGAGTGCAAGAATGCCTACGATGCTCTTGTGATGTCTTTGCAGCTGTGAACACCTTCAAGCTGGAGGATTATCCGGCAGCGATCAAGGCACACCTGGCGCCTAGACGCGGCGGCGGCAAGGTCTTCCTGTCGTCGGACTGATGGCGGAGATTTAGCGAAGGTTTTCCGATTCATCAAGCGAGGAGTACCAGGCGGCCAGATGCAGCAGGCAAGTTTCCATGACGGGAGCGAGACCTGAGGTCTTGGAGACATCTGGCGATCAAGAAGGCAGCAATGCCGTTCGCAGCGCGCGTGCATGTTAAAGAATCTGCGAGGGGTGGGATATCATGCCGCTAAGCTGGCGGTTGACTAGCTGCGCGGCACTGGAGACAGACTGTGTACGGGCAGATTGTTTGAGAGTATAAGATATCGATGCAAAATGCATAAAGTCGAGGCAAAATGCATAAAGTCGAGGCATATACTGCGCTGCCTTTTTGCCCCCTGCTGCTGTTGCTTTAGAGAGCACGTGCGTACGCATTGTGTGTTTCTCAATTCACTGCATTCATTTCGCTTTGGAAGCCGCGAATTACATTTCCATATGTAATAAGGTGCACAAGCAGATATTACTATTTGCATCGTGCTGATTATTGAGTCTGGCGCAATGTGCTGACGGCAGTCACTAGTGCTGACGAACGCCTGCTTTCAAAAATATCTGCCGCTGTATAAGGTTTGGCGCAGCACCAATAATGCAAAGTGCACAACGCCTGCGCTACCAGCTCCTGGCGCCAGCTCTGGAATACTACACCGCATATCTTTCGCGCGCAGCTTTCTAAGCCAGAAAGATCTTCGCTCCGCGACCCGCCTTCTGGCTGGCAGCGATGGCCTCGTGCACATTCTCCAGCTCGTACGCGCGGCCTGCAGGTCATTTTTGTAAAACTTCGACCCGTGGTCAGGCGATTCGATCATCGCTGAGTCCTCAAATTCGCTGGCCAGCATCAAAGTCTGGTTGCAGGGCGCCAGCTTTCAATTTTTCAGGAACAGAGTCAAAAGAAATCCCTGCCTGACAGCGGCGTCATGACGCCATCCGCCAGCAGCTGCATCGTCTGTTCCAGCCGCTCCTGCTTCTTCTCCGGGCCTTCGGCGTTGAGCCAGGCACCCAGGATGAAGCCGCCGACCCAGCGCGATGTCACCAGGATGTCCATGAGCTGCGCAACGAAAACAATCAAGAATTTCGACTCCAACTGTTCATTTGAGGTTTTGTAGCGCAGCAGCGTTCATCCAGGCGTTCAAGACAAAGCCGCCAACACAGCGCCACGTCACCAGGATGTCCATGCAAAGTTTGCCAGGTTAGCGAGGATAGTCCTCAGTTGAACTGACACTTCAGGGTGCGCCCAGGAAGAGGCCGTGAGGCCAGCTCCACAGGTATTCATGATCCGAAGGCTGAATATTCTGTCAGAGTCGTCAGAGGATGCAGTGAAAATCATCGAGGAGAAAAGACGCACGTCGATGTTGACCTGGGTGCCAGACAGCGCGCCGTACACACGCACCTGGCCACCCTGGCGCACGCACTTGAGCAGCTGCAAGACATAAAGTTATCACATGTATAAGTCAAAAGCCAAGGTATGAACATAGATGAGAGGCTTCGAATCGAGTATGTCAACTCCTGGCGTGGTGGTCGGCCCTGCACACTGCCGCATGCACTTGAGCAGCTGCGAGGCATGACAGGTCACGATTTAGGAGTCCTGCGGGAATGACGATTTGATCAACGGCCCGGCTGCCGCACCCCGCATGCTGCTGGATGACAGCTGCGAGACAGCTCAGAGTGAGCAAGTCGCTGGCTGACGCAGCGGCATGGTGCCTGACACGGCAATCCTACAGATGCAAACAGACGCGAATGCAGACGCAGATAGGTGCAGAGCGCTGCAAAGTGGCCACAAGTGGTTTTAGGGTTTTCTCTTCGCAATTCTCAAACTGAACGTCATTGAGACTGCCCGCTCTGAACAGAGCAGATGGCGATCGGGATGCTGGCGCAATGGCATCGGACGGTGATGAGGATGTGACTGCTCATCGAGTTTGCAACGTCCGATCTGTAGTGTTCCGGTCTGTAGGGTTTTGCAAGGCGCATCGTGCTGGCAGAGGACCCAGCGATGGTCCAGGCCGGCCCGGGCGCCCTGTGAATGGCCTTCAAGAAAGAAAACGCTCACAGGAATTGCAGGATTGAAGCATGCATACCATGCTGGTGAAGGAGCCACCAACGGGGGTCCAGGGCGGCCCAGGCGCCCTCGCCAGACATGACCAGTACTCGGAAGGAGAATTCTTATGACGATTCTGCATTATAACGATTCCGCATGTTAAGTCGGCTCACCGTGCTGGTGAAGCTGCCCGCAACAGGGTCCAGGCCGGCCCAGGCGCCCTCGCCGCCGGTGATGTCCTGCACCCGCTGCACCAGGTCTTCCGAGGAAGAATCGATGACCTCGTCCGCCCTGCGCCATAACGAAAAAAAGGGTTTGACCGGCAAACCCTTGTTTTAGTTTTGAATAAAAAGACTGAAGCCTCCTGCACCCGCTGCACCAGGTCATCCGAAGAAGAATCGATCACCTCCTCCGCCCTGCGCCCACCCAGAGAGTATGAACTGAGGTCGGGAAGACAAGAGATTCGAAGCCTCCTATACCCGCTGCACCAGGTCTTCCAAGATGAGTCAATCACCTCCTCCGCTCTGAACGGATTGTTTGGAGTTGAATGACAACATATGAATGAAATCTTCATAGTCACCTGCACCAAACTTAACATTGTCGCCGCACCATATCCTCTGTGGAGGAGTCGATCACCTCGTCCGCCCTGGAGTGCCAATATGGATCTTCGGGTCAAAAGCAGCATGGAACACAGAGAGCTGTGCCTGCAGTAAGTTCACCGGGCGCAGGTATGGCCAGGAACAGTCGGGATATCATTGTGCAAATTTTCATTATGAGTGATATTGCAATTTTGGTAAGTACTGCTTTGGCGAATGAGCTCACCCCAGGTCCTTCAGCTCCTGGATCTGCTCTTGGCGGCGCACGATGTTGATGGTCTTGATGCCGATGTGCTTGGCGTACTGGATGAGCATGCGGCCAAGGACGCTGCCGGCAGCACCCTGGATGAGGTACTTGCCCTGCAGCGGAGCACATCTGAATGAGGTACTTGCTGCCTGCAACAGATGGGAGCCATTTGCACGTGCATTGCAACAAGGCGCGCGGCAGCTGCATGTGGCAAGCCATGTGCTGTCCAGCATTGAGAGCTGGTCATTGCCGCCACGCCCTGATTCGAAGTTGCATTCGCGGAGGGGATCAATCGCTGCCAAACAATGAGTCAGCATGGCATCGCAGCTTGACACACGTGTGTTTTTGCCTTGCTGGGCCGAATAGCACCATTAAGACGGACCTCAGGGACCGCGGAGGACTCCACCATGCCGACGACGGTCAGCGGGTTCACCTGCGGCAGCAACAACAGCAGGTGAGGTCAGGAAGCTCGAAAGCCGCATCTGCAACAGCTCCAGCCATTTTCTTGACGAGATAATCAGGAGTGAACACACTGGACCCAAGGAATGCATGAGGCTCGGAAGCACACACAAAACGCGGGAGAAAAGGAGAGCTGTCCACTCACATAGAACTGCGCGGCCGTCTTGTCGTCCACACTGTCAGGCACTGCCAGCTGCGAGAACACACACAATAAAGATGTCAGACCAGGGCCCGAGCAGATGCATCGTTTCAGTGAGCAGAATGGTAGCGCTGCCGCGCACATGCGTGGCAAAAAGATCATCACCACTGCATGACACCCTGCAGCTGCCTGGCAGCAGCAGCAGCGAGGGCATCCAGTACTCATCACGCAGCCGATCATCTCGGTGCATCACAACGTCACGCCCCCAGTGCAGTAGCTGCCTCAACATGATGAACCCTACCAGGGTGGTATCCGACCCCCTACTAGTATGCATCAACCGGTTTCCCCCATTCTCATCGTCCCGATTCCTTTTGCATGTCGTACCAGGCTGGTTTCCTTGACGACCACATACTGGGCCCAGGTGTTGACGCCCCATGGTCCGTTCACCACACGAGCGTGCTTCGGACTTGCAGCAATGTCATGCTTGCTATGCAATTGAAGATCATACCAGGCTGGTCTCCTTGACGACCACGTACTGGGCCCAGGTGCCGACGCCCCAGGGGCCGCCCACCACCCGCGCGCCCAGCTGGAACTTGCTGGCGCCCGGGCCGTTCTCCTCAACGATGCCCACGCCTAGTCGTCAAAAAGTGTGAACAATCCAGCTGACTTGATTGACTGATAGAATTGCGAAGAGCAAGCAAGCAGCACATTGATGAAGAGAGGCTGGCGCCCAAGCCGTTCTCCTCCACCACGCCGACGCCTGACAGACACACAATGGGAACTTCAGCACAGAGGTGTCGGTTTGACACTTTTCTTTTAAACTTGCTGGCGCCCGGGTCGTTCTCCTCCACGATGCCGACGCCTGCTGAACACACACATGAGTGTCTGCGATGCCATGGCAGCATCCCGCGGCCGAGCAGTGCCCTCCCTCACGAGGCCCCCCTCGCGACGCTGGCAGCTGATGCACGTTGAGGCTGAAGGCGGCAGCATTAGAACGCGCAAACGTTGGCGCATTTGTAAAGGTGTTGGTGTCTGTCGGCATGAGTTCTGTGACCGAAGCGCTCAAACCGGAGGAAGAACATGTGAACTTGCTGAACGCACCCTCGATGCCGACTGTGAAGGGCACCAGCTCTGCCAGGCCTGGATATTTTCCCGCTGAGCTGGCGAGGTCAGTGGGGTTGAGGGGCCTGCAAGGAGAGATGTAAACTGATTCACCCACCCTCGCTGCCGGTCGTGAAGGGCACCATCGCGGCCAGGCCCGGGTACTTTCCCGCTGAGCTGATGAGGTCAGTGGGGTTGACAGGCCTGCACAGGGAGGGCTGGGCCGGTCACTGTTGCAGCCCTTGAATGCTGCATGTGTTCATTTTGCGGATGTGGCAGATGCGCTTCCCAAAAGGGAAGATGTCAAGGGACGAGTGGCGTTTGCTCACCTGAGCTTCATGCGGACCAGAACCTCGCCTTCGCCAGCCTTTGAAACATCCTGCTGCTCCACCTGCATCACACAATGGCTGTGTCATGGCTGCGAAAAGGCTGCGTCACGTCCTTGCGGCAGGGGTGAAAAGCTGGCACGAAATCGGCTGTGACAGCGGCCAAGGATCTGTGTGCGAATGCTCAATGCAATGCGCATGTGCAGCAAGCGTGGCGTGTCTGCTGTGGCGGCTGCACTCGCCTTCAGATTGGCGAAGTTGTCCGCGATTTTGTCTTCGTCGAGGTTCGTGACGCGCACTGCCAGGTTGCCCGGCATGATGGAGATGATACCAAGGTCCGGGTTTGGCTGCGGACGCCTGCTGGAAGCAAGGCCTGTACAACTTTCGGCTACTTCTGCAGAGTCGACCTTCTAGTGAGTTGAGTGCAGATGGCAGCGTGAGGGGCAAGGCTGCGTTGGAAAGGTCTTAGTCGCCTGTTCTGAGTGCTCGATGACAAAGGGGTTATGCCGTGGTTGTGCACGGCTTCGAGATGCATTTTGTTCCATTACGAACTGAAATCTCCGTCTGACAGGATGTCCCTCGGATGTGACACTGTCCGGCAGCTGGTGCTTGTGTGCGGTATGATCCTCGAGACAGGTGCAGTCTCGCCACAACTTGGATCAGTGCTGCATCTTAGCTCTCGAAATTGTCATAGGCGCGTTGGACGCCGCTGCAGCCCCCAGTGGCCAGCGTCTGAGTAATTATTTGTCAAAGTGCACGTGCATAAACACACTCTCCTGCAATTGGCCTGAAGGAGACCCATCTCCAAGTTGCGTTTCACCAGACAGTACATAACAACTCAGTGCGCAGATATCCGCGCCTGTCACAGCACTACATCGTGTCTTGTCCGTCACTTTCAGCAGCTTAGCACGATGGCGCAGCAACAGAGAGCCGTCGTTGTCACGACCACTGATGAGGCACAGGCTAAGACCTTCGACAACCTGGAATTGCGGGAGCAGGACAAGCCTCGAACAGAGGAAGGCCAGGTACGTCGCGCATGACTCGCCGGTTCACGTGAGCCTGCCCTAATGTGTCCTCGCCTGAAGCGCAGCCCTTTCCTTGGAGCTGGCGAAATTTCGCAGCAGACACCTCGACGTCATGTCTGCCAGCCGCTGATTTCCTACAGTTGACGCTTCCGCAGGTGCTGGTGCGCATCATGCTGCGGCCGGTCAACCCCACTGATGTTCTGCAGTCAGCCGGCGGCTACGGCCACAAGGCTCCCTTCGTGCCAGGTGGGTACCGTCGGGTGTCTGGCCTCCCGGCGCTGCGTATCGAGCATGCCTCTGTCTTGCACGCTGGCGGCACGCTTCTTAGAGCGAGGCCACCTGTAGGGCCAATGCATGCAAACCTTCCAATGCGTACATACCTTCGTCCGCCAGATTCTCGGTGAGATCGTTTCCGGGCTGCCTCCAGGCGCATTCCCGCTGACGCATGCAAAGGTGGCATTGCCATGCCCTCGTCCGCGCAGGCGTGTGCCGACATGCCATGCCCTTCTGCCACAGGCTCTGGCGGTGCTCCGCCATCGAAGACATCTTGGGTAGATGCCACAACGAAACATGATGCTGAACGCATCACGCCTTTCTGTTACCGGCTCCAAGGGCGCCGTCGCTGTGGAGGAGCCGGGCCCGGGCACCAGCGGCACCCTGGGGTGAATATGTAAACCGAAGCCCCATCTTCGTGATGATATCTCGCTCCTGCAGGCTCAGAGGGCGTAGGCGTGGTCGACGAGCTTGGCCCGGGCACCAGCGGCCGCCTGTCCAAGGGGCAGCGCGTGGTGTCCGCAGACTGGGGCCTCGCCTCGTGGCAGGAGTACGCTGCGGTCGACGAGAAGCTTCTGGTGAGCTGCAGTGTTACGCAGGGTTTCGCGTGTTTGCATCAGAGATTTGCTATCGATGAGAAGTTCCTGGTGCGGTCCGCCATCTTATCTGTCGTGGCGGTGATTGGCAATTGCTGAGTTCTGCACCATAGTGCTTGGGTGCCTTCAACTGTGCAGTTTCTGATATTCTGCACCCATGCGCTACGGGCGCTGCGGCCCGGCGGCTCCGTCATCAACCACGGCTCTCCTCCATAATTCACACAAATCTCCTCTGAGTACCTTGCTTTGTTGTGTCCAGGTGCTGGAGGCGCTGTGGCCGGGCGGCGCCGTCATCGTCTACGGCAACCCCTCTCTAAGCTTGAACATGAAAGTATTATTCAGAATAAGTCCTTTCTGCCATCTTCAGGTGCTGGAGGCGCTGCGGCCGGGTGGCGCCGTCACCGTCTTCGGCAGCCTCTCGGGGCCGGGCCTGGACATCCAGGTCAGCCAGCTGTTCGGCAAGTCCGTCAACAGCTTCATCATCTACCAGTGGTGCGCGCCTAGGATCCCTTACTACATCAATTCTTCGCGTCAATCCACATTGAACCACTGCTCGCAGTTGCACTGAGTGTCCCTGAGTGTCTGCGGCACAGCTGTTCGGCAAGTCCGTCAAATAGCTTCGGGATCTGCCAGTGGTGCACATGGCAAACCCTCGACTGTGCAGCTCCGCTCACATTCGAGCACGTTTGCGAGGAGTACATGTGGGCATCTGGTTGCAAGTATGTCACGAGCTTCTTTATGTGCCAACCCTTCAGCGCTGCTGTTCGGCAAACGCCCCGGGCTCCGCCGCAGTGGCCTGCCATATCCCAATACGGCAATCAGACAATTCAGTCTGAAAGAGGAGCCGGTGCTGGCAAGATACGTGCTCTACGTGCTTTCCCGCAGGTTGCCGTCGCACGGGCCACAGAAGGCGTGCCCTTCGAAGGCGGCTTGCAAGCCGCGCCTTCATGACCCCGAAACACAAAACATCATCAGCGTGGATATCTCAAACGTGACATCGTGCTGCAGGCTGCCGTCACACGGGCCTGAGAAGGCGCGGGCGCTGTTTGACGACGCCTTCAAGCTCTTCCCGGACGTCGTCCTGTCCGCGCACCCGGGTAGGGTCCATCATTTTCTCCTGCAGCCCTTCTGTATGAAGGTTTCCAGCCTGCCAAGCACGTGCGAGCACCAGCAGCGCAGACACAAGGCCAGGGCCTCGTCGCAGGCGAGCAGACAGCATGCATGCGTGATTTGTGAAGCCAGCAGGCGCCATGCCGGCGCTATGTGTCCTGAATGCGCACAACCCCACGGCAGACGTGCACGAAAGGTCCACCTAGGCGAATACGTGCCCACATGCATTGAGCAGCTTGTCGTCAAACCGGGCCGCAGTTCAGCACTTCGACCTATGCCATGTCAGCTCTCGCAGGCAAGCGGTACCCATTTGCAGAGTTCAAGAAGGCGCTGGAGACGAGTGTGGCGCCTGGCCGCAGCGCCGAGTCGCCCAAGGTGTTCCTGGAGTCCTGAAAGGATGTGTGATATCTAGAAGTGGATAACGATGGATGCACGATGGAGGCATGGCGGCAGGGTGCTGCCGTGGCGGACAGGCGCCGCCGCCGCCGCAGCAGGGATGCATCACGCACAAAATGTACACAGGAAGCCGGGGAAGGGTTGATAAACTGCTCGAAGCTGTGATTAATTCCCTGATAGTGGCGCCTTCGTGAGTTGCTGGATGGCGCGGCCGCTGTCATGGCGCCATGGGGTAGGGCTGCAGCTGCGGTGGCAGCCTTTGCGTGTGCGATTCGTGTTGCAGCATAGCGTCGCGTGAGAAAGAGTGAATGTCTCCCGAGGTATGTAGTGAAGTTTCACACTGGTAAACATCAGCACATGCAGAGGAGGAGGAGGTAGAGGAGGGTGCAATCAAGTGTGCATCTGGATGAAGCACAGAAGCAGGGTATGGCAGAACACCGTTCACTGACCGTGACACGGCCGAATTCATGGCCAATTGACTGCGCTGTTTATCAAATGTAGCGCATGAATTGGGCCGCATCGCTGTAGGTCGGAGCCAGCCTCTGCAATCCCTGCTGCAAATCACCGAAGCAATCCGATTGTACGTGGCTCGTCGTGTCGCAGCACGCTCGCAGCAGCTACTCAGCACAACATCATCGAGAAAGACTCCAGAGCTGCGCTGTTGAGTGACACAACAACTTGCAACGGCCAGCGATGGCGGCGCCGTGCGCAGGCGTGGCAGCTGCCGTTCCGGAGACGGCGCTGCTGCTCACTCACATCACCAGGCTGCATGAATCGCTGGGCGAGCTGGACGACGCAGCGATCTTCGTTGATGCCCAATGTCATCCGGTGAACGGCAGACCTGCCGCCACAATATGAGGCAGGGGACGAAGTGCCTAACCTTTCGGACCGGGTGGTCATGCCCGGCATGGTCAACACCCACCACCACACGTGCGCAAAATGTTCGTAACAGAGGCGCTGCTGCTTTTCGTTGCATGCGCTTGAAGCTCGTGCTTGCGCCAGCACTAGGCATGTGCCTATTGCCCGGCTCCGACCAGGACGCAGCATGAGGTGGAAGACCGGCTTTGACGCCACTGAAAGCGTGAAACCTTGCGATGAACAGGTTCCACAGCCTCACGCGGTGCGTCGCGCAGGTGCACTGCATTCGCGGCCGCCACCGGCCGCTGGCGGTCACAGCGCGCAGTCGATCAGCGACATACCTTTTCTGGCCACTCAGGGGCTGATTGAAACCCTAAGCCCTGCACTGCTGTCTTCTGCGCCATGGCGCGACGTTCAATGGTCATGCGTGTGTTTCCTCCGGAGGAGCCACTGTCTGGCTGGCTGCAGACGCTTTTCCCGGCCTGGGCCCGCCTGACGGTGCGCTGTGGAGCCAGCTCAACACCCTACTCTTCTGCATGTGCATTGTCTCCTTGCTGCGTCGTGTCATTCTGATGTCGCTGTGGCGGCTCCATCTGTGGCGCACACCTGTGCAGCTTTGAGCGCCGTGCGGCTGGAGATGGAAGGCCCTCAGTGCAAACATAAGGTGCCTATTGTATTTTTAATCCAGTGCGAAGCTTTCATTTCCTTCACAACAGCATACCATCGTAGATGCACACACTGCACGTGCATCCGACTTTGTGAGCGCTGGTGGGAAGTCGTCGCTCCGACACAGGCTCGCGATCAGATCGGACCGTATGCAAATATCCTCTGCGTTTCGCATCTGCACAGCTACAAGCTAGCGGATTAAACATCAGCTCGCCGTGCAATTTGGCAGAGACCTTTTCTGTTCAGATCGACCCCTGCACGTGCACTCCCACATTACGCCAACTTTTCCGGGATCATGTTTTTGCAGCCGCATTTTTGACACAGGTCCACAATCCACTTTTCCTTCTGACATTTACTTCTGGTGCATTCTTACTGCTTGATCGCTGAGCGAAGATGGTACCGCAGAAGCAGCACGCTGTCTTCGTGACCACATTCGAAAATGAGAAGCCAGAGGACAATTTACAATACCTGGAGACTGACACTCCGAAACCCAAGGACGGCGAGGTATGCGACTTCGGCTGATTGCCGCTGCAAGCCTCTTGAATGTGCTGCACGGGCATATTACCCCATGTGCATCACCAGCGGCTGCAAGTGCAGCTGCACAGTGGCTCATGGATTGCCTAGAGTAGCTGAGCAGCATTCAAGACATCATAATCGCATGCCTGTTGCACATCATCGGCAACGCTCAGTGAAGCCGGTGGCAGCCCTCCACTGCCATGCCATGCCGCATGGTTGGACCCGTCGACCATGACTGCACCAGCTCACTCAATTGATCTAGTGTCGCCGCAGGTGCTGGTGCGCATCACGCTGCGGGTGATCAACCCGACGGTGAGAGGGCCTTTGCTTCCGAGGTCCTGTGCCCCTTGCACACATCCACCGAGCATGCATTCAGCCCAACAGCCCTTACGGACGCTCGAGTCCAGATGCTGTGCACATTTCGGACATCTCACGCAGAATCGTGTTGCAGGATTCGTACCATTCGCGTGGAGACTACGGCGGCGAGCCGCCATTCGTCACCGGTGAGTCAGGCGCTGCCAATCCCAAAAGTCTGTGGGTTTAGGAACAGCTTGTTGGGAATCTCGGATCCACAGACAGCCCCTATTCGAGGTCACAGTTGAGCAGCTTCACCTGCAAGTGGCGGCAATGTTCACAGCAAAGGCGTCGTTACAGGACCAGCCTGTGGCGTGGGGCGGTCACCAGATTTGACGTCATGTTGCGGCGTAGGATCCGTGAGCGTGGGCATCGGCGAGGGGCTGGGCCCGGGCACCAGCAGCCGCCTTCCAAGGGGCAGCAATCAATCAAAAACCGCATGTTGAAAATTACACACTTTCTTCGCAGGCTCAGAGGGCGTGGGCATTGTAGAGGAGCTGGGCCCGGGCACATCCGGCCGCCTGTCCAAGGGGCAGCGGGTGGTGGCGGGCGACTGGGGGCTGACCTCGTGGCAGGAGTACGCCGCGATTGAAGAGAAATACCTGGTGCGGCGATGCGCAACCCCTACCTCGACGTGCAACCCCGACCTGCTGACAGCTTCCTCTGAACTCGGAGCAGCCATCGTAATCCTGCGCAAGCACAGAGGTCGTATACCTGTTCGGCTCATACCTGCAGGCAGCACATGTGTACACTTTTGCCGCAAAAGTGTACACTTTTGCAGCAGGTAGCAACATGTAAGACGCTTCTCGTTGAAGATCCAAATGATTTGGAACCCCACACAGGTGGCCGTCCTGGATGACAGCAGCGACAATGTTGCGGCTCTCCAGGATTTGTGACAATGACTGCACTCGATGCATCATACTTTTTTCAGGTGGCCGTGCCGGACGACATCAGCGACGAGATCGCGGCGCAGACCTTCATCACGACGCTGACGGTCATCGGCCTCGTGGAGACGGCTGCCGTGCCCAAGGCAAGTTACCAATAATCCTATGTGATGGCGATGACGCCTTGCCGGGAGGCTTGCAAGGTCCTGGTCAGCCCCTTTGTGTCACATGCACTTGCAGCTCTGGTGGCGCCCCTGCACATGCACTTGCGGCGCCAAGGGAACTCCATCTCTGCATCCTGCGGTGATCAGGGGATGTGCAGGTACAACGTGGTGCAGACCAGCAACAAGAGGCAGATGACATTCTGTTTCATTCGATGTGACAACTATGTGCTGCAGGGCGAGTGGCTGCTGCAGACTGCTGCGGCCTCGGGCCTCGGCAGGCAGGTGCGGATTCTGCCTAGTCTGCGTGCAAGTGTTTCAATTTTGCCCTCCCCATGCGTTCTTGACAACCATGCGTACGACTGCGCTTTGCATGTACGAACGCCCATCGCCAGGGTTTTGCGCGCTGTGCTTATGCCGTGACATGTTTCACCCTTCTTTGATGCGCAGCTCATCCAGTACGCCAAAAGCCAGGGTATCAAGACCATCAACGTCGTCCGCCGCAGCTCCCAGTTCGACGAGCTCAAGGCCCTCGGGTGCGCTTCTCAAAGTTTCCTGGAACCTTTCACACCTGGTTGCAAAAGTCACCCCTCCCAGTTCGCAGGAGCTGAAGGCGCTCGGGCCGCTCGCGAGTCTGTAGTGCTGTTGCACTGAGCACTCGGATGAGGTGGTTTAAAATTGACCGTTGATTCACGATTAATTTTAGAGACGCTCGGGTGCGCTGTGTGAGCTCTAAGTGGGGTTTGAATGTCCGAGTGTGGGGCCTGAGGCTGTACCGGTCGGGCGTGCATCTTTGCGGGCCTAGGCCGAGCGTCGAGCAGCTTGCTGCTCACAGAGTGCTCGGTGACACTGCTGCACATACACTGTAGTTCGCACTCCCTCGATCTGCGCAGGGCGGATGAGTTGATCGACTCGTCCAAGGAGGACGTGGTGGCGCGGGTGAAGGAGGTCACCGGCGGCAAGGGTGCGCAATCTAGTAGACCCTACAAATCATGCGTCGTGACCTTGAACATGCCGTGCAGCTGTGCGAGTGTGCCCGTTCGTCTGCGCTTGGTCACTGCCCTTCCTTCTATGCAGCGGTCACAGAGCCACACGCTCCAGCGCGCACTGATTGCTCGTCAATGATCAAACAAAAACTGCCACCCGGAACATGAAACTTACATGTGCTCCCCCGAGTTGCAGGCGCATACTCTGGGCTCGACGCCGTTGCCGGCGACTCCACGACCCAGGTACGGCTTGTATCGAAGAATATACATCGAAGACTGTCGAAGACTGCTCCTCTCGCCAGACACATCCTATGCTCCTCCGCAACTTGGATGTTAAGAGGCGCTGCGTTGCGTCGGCATGCACTATCTGATCCTCAGGCCGCACGGCCGCGGTCACCTCGCACTTGCCATCTGGCATGCGTCTTGAGCATTGTCTACATGTGGCAGAGCAGGAGTCTGGCTACCCACACACAGTCACAGTGTCAGTTACAGTGTCTTGAGAAAGCCGTCCTTCACTTGTGCAGGTCATGGCCTCGCTGAGGGCTGGCGGCACAGCTGTCTGGTGCGTCCACTCGGCGTGCCCCGATGCTTGGCACATCCTGTCACCTTGCCCGTGTTTCATGTGCATGTCGCCACGATCGATTCATCTACCTTCTGACAGTGCTGGTTGTATGCCGCCATGCTGCCCTGTTTGAATGCTGGAAGGCCCGACTGGGTGTCGGACCCAGGGATGCGTGCGCACGATGTTTTCCAAAGCTCTTTCTGCCCAGACCCTTGCGGTTACGGCTGGGTGTCGGACCCGGTGATGTGCGTGCGGCATTTCTTTGTTGGAAAACATTGGAAGACAGCAGAGTGTTGACCGACGTCTTTGAAAAATTCTTGCAGGTACGGCTGGGTGTCAGACCCGGTGATGCGCGTGCGGCATTTTTCTTTGTTTGAAAGCATTGGAAAGCATTGGAAGACAGCAGAGTGTTGACCAACTTGTTTTCATTGAAAAATTCTTGCAGGTACGGCTGGGTGTCGGACCCGGTGATGCGCGTGCGGGTGCAGGACGCCTTCGCCAAGACGCTGACCAACTTCATTATCTACAGCTGGTGAGACTGCATGGGCACGCGGGCCTTGCCGAGGCAGTGCAGTAGCATACAGCTCTGTAGATGACTCTGGCTGCGAGCTGCCTTCAAGAAACTCGCCACCTCAACCGTTCATAGCTGGGCGGCTCTTGTTGTCCCACGTCCTGTTGTGCCAGGTGCGCACAGTCGCAAGTTTGATCTACGAGGGCTCAGGTGTTCAAGGTTTAGAACGCAGCATTGCGAATGCGACATTCGATGTCGCACTGACAAGATGCCATTGAAGGGGCCGGAGGACGCTGGTGACGACGTATTTCCAAGCCATACCCTGATGGACCGCCAGAAAGTGATGCTTCTGACGGCAGGTGGTGATGGTGTTCTGCAGGCTGCCGTCGCACGGGCCGGAGAAGGCGCGGGCGCTGTTCGAGGACGGGTTCAAGCTCTTCCGGGACGGTGTTCTGTCTGCCAATCCTGGTAAGTGCCCTGTAGATTCGGATCCATATTCCTGACTGGTCAGAGTTGACCTCGAGAGCTGCGGTCCGGGAAGGCGTCCTCCGCCAATCCCGGTACGATTGATATTTTGATGTAGATTTCCTGTAATTCGAGGTAGATTTTTGGCAGTGGCATTCCGCGACGACAGCCTGTCCGCCAATGCAGGCGCAGAAACCGAAACAAGATCTCGATTGTGCGTGATGTGTGCGTTTTTGTTGTTCCCCGCTGCCAGCCTCGTCTGCTTGTGATTTGCAGCCGCCATGTCTCCCCTTTCGAACCGGGTAGCTGAAGCCTTTGCTGAAACTGCGGGCTGACTGATATACTTCATTGCGGTGTGCAGGCAGGCGGTACCCGCTGGCGGAGTTTAGGAAGGCGATGGAGGAGAGCAAGCAGCCCGGCCGCAGCGCCACCTCGCCCAAGGTCTTCCTGGAGTCTTAGGGCTTAGGGTGGAGGTAGATCATTGGCACTACCTTGAAGTTCCCAGAGCAACCCGGCCGGCCGCAGCGCCACCTCTCCTACCAGGGGGAGGTGGCGCTGCTTCCTGGAATCTTGAGGACACACGCATGACGGCGCTAATGGGATCGATAATGGGATCGGCGGGATGGACTTGAACGTGGCGGAAAGCTTGAGGGGGAGTGATCTGAGATTCGGAGCTGGAGTGGACCAAGAAGTTGTACTCGTCTGTAGACATCGTTACATATTGTTGATTAGTTAGTAGTTACTTTTTATGCACATCAGACGGACGGTATTGCATAAACTACCATTCGGACGTCTAACTTCCCCAGTGTGTTTAGCTGAGTGTTACCGTTTGTGCACTGCTCCCTTCATCTCCCTGCAAGCAAGCAACATGGCGGCTGATCTGTGCTTGGCGGCTGATCTGTGCCTGCAGCATCACCTCCTTGTTCACAGCAGTTCTCCAGCTTCAAGCACTGGCACAAGTTGTTGAAACTGTCTTTCAAATCAGCAGTTCCGGCGCACACCAGCTCCAGCACGTTGCATGGACTACCGCCCAGATGCGCCACCAGAACTGCTGCTGCCCGTGCCGCTGCCTGTGCCGTCGGCGGCAGTCAGTCCGCTGCTACCTGAGCTGCCGGTACTGACGCCGCCACTCGAGGAACCGACGGCTGCAGCGACGGCGTTCGTGCTGCCGCACAGGCTGGTGATGGCATTCATGGCTGAAGCGGCAGACCCTGCAGCCGCCGCGGCTTCGGACGACCCTGTCGAGAAAATTGCGAACGCAGACTTTGCACAGCGACAGCAAAGGTTCTCAACGGACAAATTGCTTCTGATCCACCATCATCGTCACGAGGAACATTGCTGCCGCTATTGTGTTTCCCTCTGTCTTTTCTGTCACTATCCGCACATGGAATGTGTCGGGCAATCAGAACGGAGAGGGGTGACACCTGGCGCTGCGCTCATGGCAGCCTGAGCGCTGTCAGCCGCAGCAGCCGCGGCACCGGCAGCCCCACTGCAGTCGCCCGAGCTGGCCATCTGAGCTGCCTGCGCTGCGGAGGCGGCAGCGGCGGCAGCGGCGGAAGCCGCAGCAGAAGCACCGCCAGAGCTGCTGCTAGATCTAGAGCCGCCGGCGCCAGGTGACCGCGCAGGGTTCATAGCAGTAGTCTCAGGCGTTGCGGTGGTGGCGCCGAAGCCGCTGAGCGGGCCGCTGCCATGCTGCTGCAGGCGACGTGGCAGCACAGCTGAGGACGCCAACGCATATGAGGCAGGTGCGGCACCACGCAGGCGTGATAGCCGGGCAGCAGGGACTGTATCATGCCCCAGCTGCCAGCCTCCTGCAGAACATTCGCACAAAGTTTGGACACTTTACAGACGGCAGCTGCCATATGCATGCATATGGCCCTGTTGGCTGGCATCGTGTCCAAATTTGCTTCAGGTTTCTTGACTGCTGGGCCCACCTGTCGGTAATGCTCCAGCAGTTTCTGTGGCCATCAGGCTGAGTAGAAGGGCCAGTGCCAGCGACTCGGATTTGCTGCTTGGATGGAGGCGCCTGCCTGCGCGCATGTTGCCTGTCGGCAACCCGTTCAGCGTCGAAAGCTTCTGGGGGTTCAAATGTGCATGCGCTTCGGACGGAACTCCAAAGGCAGGGAATGGCACCCAGTTGCAAGCTGTCTTTCGGCCGTGACGACGACCCAGAGAATGACAGCTGTGGTGTGACCCTACGTTATTGCGGCAGCGGCTATGGGACCACCCAGAAGTAAATCGGCGGACACTGGCGCGGCAGAACGATTGGACATGTATGGGAAGGCACTTCACACAGCATGCTCATGATGAACGATGCGACGGTACACTCTGCCACAACAAAATTCACGACACCAAGGCCCAATCTCATGCACAGTGCAAGAGTGCTGAATCATGCTGACCGCAGGCGCCCGCAGCGGCGAGCGTGCGCCCACCTGTGCGTGAACCGCCGCCTGGACATGCAACCCACCAGCTTAACCCAGCTAGGCAGCTTCGCTAGGCAGCTTCGCGAGCAGTCATCGCAGTGCGCTGCAGCAGGGTCTCTGGGTTTGTGGCGGACTGTTTGCGCAAAACGTTGCTGTCGCTGTCAACAAGCAGATGCGAAGATCTGTGCATCTGCGCATCTAGATGCCATGGAGTGGGGCGGATGGATGATGTTACGGATGAAGCTGTCTGCACTCCACGAATCATGCAGCGAGTTCTGCAACACCTCTCATGCAAAACAAAGCATTTACAAAACGATTTTCTGTGGAACGATATCGCCGCAGGCTGTCATCTCGCATGCGTCGTCCTGGCTGCCTGCTGTAGCTCAGCTTCAAAGCCGCACACATACTTCTGAACCATAACAAGCTGTCGTCCATATTCTACAGACACGTGCCAAATCTGCCGCCGTCACACTGCCACTGTCTTGGCGAGTCTGGTGGCTGAGTGCACCACACACCTTTCCGACATTTTGATCTCAACCCTCCAGGAACACCTGCAGCAACACAGAGCATTTCTCCGTACAATTGACTGCTAAATAATCTGGTCGTCAAGCTGAGGTGAACGCATTTGCACACGAAAGAACAGAGTGCGTGCTGCACCGTGTCTCAGGCTGAGGGTACAGCTGAAACGGGTTAGGATTTACGCCTCAAACCATAAACCCTTGTGACGGCGCACCTTGTGGCCGCCGCCAATCTTGTTGTACTCGGAAGTCGCCTCGTGCACCTTGATTTCGAGGCGAGACAATGCGTCAGACTCGAACAGTTGGTGGCGTCATCAGGAGTCAACATGATGGTCATTTAATATTGACCGCAAATCGCCCGTGCAAAATGCGCGCATGGTGTCTCGATCGCATGACACACCGAAAGAAAGGGCGTGTATTATGATTGATAAGATAGCGGCCGCACCTTCTCCAGCTGAAAGAACTTGTGTGGCGGCTGCAGCTTCGCAAAATGCATGGCGCAAAGGCTGGCAGGGAAATTCAAAAAGCTTCAAAGAGCTGCGCCCCTTCTCCAGCTGGAAGCACTTGAGGGCCGGCGGGTCGATAACGCACAACACGCGCAGGCTGGCATGGAGATTCTGTCGGTTTTCCTGCAAAAACAAGCCGGACCTTCTCCAGCTGGAAGGACTTGTGCGGCGACGGCGGCTTGATGACGCCCTTCGCCATCAGCTCCATGGTCTGGACAGCACGAAAATATGTATTTCATGTAGTAGAAGAATGAAATGTCACTGGCATCTCAAGAATCAGCACATTGAACAGCGGCACGAGAAGGTACTGTCTTTTGCAGCCTGCTGCATGTGAAAAACGCAGCTGCCGTACGGCGCAGGGGCGGCGCAGCAATATCAAGAAATCAAATCGGGCTGCCAGCAATGGAGCAGCTTGGCTTAAAAGTCGGTGGCGGAGAGAAATGTGAAGGTGGAGAAGGGCAGGGAAGGTGGAAGGTCCAGCATGGTGGAGAAGGTGGAGAAGAATGTGAAGAGGGAACACAAATGTTTTAGCATCACCTGGTGCAGGCGCTCCATCTTCTTCTCGTGGCCATCCTTGGGCAGCCTGCACATCACGTACGGATCAGGACTGCAATGCACACATCCGGCAGCTGACTGGAACTGAAGCTCTAGGCAGATCTGACAATTCAAAACGAAACCTGTAAGGTGCTGACATGGAAAACATGCTCGTTCCGTCACAACGATTCCAGCAAAAACCAGGAATCCCCGGCCGCACCAGTTGTAGATGATGAAGGATCCCAGGGTGCGGGAGTGAAGTATGAGGTCCATGATGCCGACGGTGGCAGTGGTGCCGGCGAGGGCGCCGTACAGGCGCGTGCACCCGCCCTTGCGCGTGCTGGCCACCACCTGCATTACGAGGTTCTATTCTTGATACGGATCTTTTGAGACAGGAATAATGCGGGAAACCGCGTGATACACGGTGTGCCCGCCAGCGCGTTGGTACAGTCCGCATCCACCGCTCCCTGCGTGTGCTGGTCACCAGCTGCGGTTGATGACTGCCACTTCCTCGACAGCTGTCCAGGGGAAGCGTTAGCCCACAAGATGCGTGCTGAGCAGGCTCGCTCGTTCACCCTTCCGATGGGCATGCCCACAGACGACTTTGGAGCATAACATAAAGGCAGATGTCGATAATTGCGACAGGCAGGATAGCTGATTTCGACTTCCATCTCCGACATTGACATATTGGCGCACCTTGGCAGTGGCGTCGCCACCCACAGGGTCCAGAGCCGCGTAGGCACCTGTGCACACGGGCAAGCAGCTCCGTCATTTATCATGTATGCAGAAAAAAGTCATGACAAAAGTCGGACTGCCTCTAGACTGAGCAAGAGCGCAGGATCGCGCAGAGCTGCTGCAGTGATGACTGTAAACTGCGTTCTGGAGCTGCACGTGCACCGGACCCCGGACGGCACTGCCATTCCACAAGTTCAGCATGACTGCACAAGAGCGCAACTCTCGCCACGCAGCTCGTCACAGCTCGGGTTTTATGGAGCATCTTTGGAGCCGCACCCTTGCCGCTGGTGACGTCGTGCACCTCCTTGGCCAGGTCCACCTTGGTGGAGTTGATCACGACGTCGCCGCCTGACAGAAATTTTTGTCACATTGAAAATTGCTGAAAGTTAGCACGCTGCGTCAGGCAATGCAAGAAGGGCAGGTCCACCCGGAGGTGCTGAGCACCGCGCCGTCGCCTGACCATCAGAAAGCGATGTCAGTCGACGTGTGTGTGTGTGTGTGTGTCAAAGCATGCAGGAACCGCGGGTCCACCTTGGCGGAGCTGAGCACCACATTGCCGTCCTGCCCAATATTTTTCCAATAGCGCTTGTCAGCGCTGTGTCAGGAAATGATGCAAGACGAGCAGGTCAACGTCGATGGAGTTGATCACCACGTTGCCGCCTGTGTCCATTATAGAAAAACGTCGCTGTGAAGATGTCAACCAGCGCAGTGTCAAGGAAAGCGAGAAGCGGCCCGCCTTGTGTTGACCACCACATCGCCGCCTGCCCAGTTTTGACACACACAGTTTCAAATGTATTCAGCGCTGCGCCAAGGAATGCAATACGCTCTGTCCCGCCTTGGGGGCATTGATCACCAGAGAGAGAGATATTACACTGATCCAGCCTCACTCAGGCTGATTAGCGTTCCACATCGCCGCCTGGCATGTCACAATACGCCCTAAACTACTGCGTAAGGATTCTTCATCCTTTGAAACGCACCCAAGTCCTTGAGCTCCTTCTCGTGCTTGTCGTTCCGGATGACATTGATGGTCTGGATGCCCTCGTGCTTGGCGTACTGGATCAGCTGCAGTCAGAGCATGCAAGGCAGGCGGTCAGCCGCCTTGAGGATCCTCAGATCATGCCCATGTCGGAGCTGCTGATGAGTTGCACATCGAGCAGCGCATCCACACAAGATTGGAGGAAGCACAGAGGCGGACACATGGAGCGCCGAGCGTGCAGGCATATAGGGTTTGAGAAGCACCATGTGGCCCAGGGCAGAGGAGGCGGCGTTGGACAGCAGCCAGTCGCCCTGCAACAAATAATCACGAAGCAAACAGCAAGACAAGAAGACAGGAGTGCAGGGGAACGATTTGCACAGAAGCGAATAGTGAAATGTGCTGGAAGCATTGTGAGACAGGAGGTCCAATTGCATGTGATCCGCGCACGCGACCAGAACCAAGCAGCTGGCCACACAGAAGGACCCACCTTCGGGACAGCTGATTCCTGAAATGGAAGGAAAGAGTCAGATGTCCGCAGAGTGTCAGCCATGGGCACAATCTCCATATTTTCGATGCCGCTGCTGCTGCTCCCCTGTGACAGGCACACAATTGATGGCAATTCTGCGTCAGGTCTTGAGAAAAAAACGCGCCTGAATCATGCCGTAGACCGTGACAGGGTTGATCTGCACTCAGACAACTCGTCAGTAAAAACCCCGCAAAAATTCAAAAAATGTGCTCTTTGCATGCCGTGCGTAAAAAACGCGGCGACCAGCCGCAAAACTATATCTGCGGCCACAGCACGTGTGTCGGAATGCCGAAGGCAGCAATACGAGAATGTTAAACAAGGTAGCACGTAGAACTGCGCGGCGGTCTGGTCATCCATCTGGTCCGGCACCGCCACCTGTGCCCAACCACGCATTTGTTGTTCATGTTCTTGGATTTGGTTTCTGCACAAACAACCTCAAGCGTGTTGGGAGCTGCCGCGAACATAAGATGAACATAAGATTAACAGAAGCACCGAATTAAAACAGAACTCATTGGACATTTTAGGGCGACAATACGGTCAAACAAGTATACCGTACGCACCAGGTCCTTCTCGGGCATCGCGATGAACTGCTGCCTGCGGGTGCATTGATGAGTTCCCAGTATATGGGCAAGATCTATGTACACAAGGCCACTATATCCCAAGTCTGCATTATTCGTGCTGTCTGCAAACGCGTGCGGCCAGATGAATGCAACGAAACGCAACGCATTGGTGCAAGAGCGTCTGACTGCACACGACCTCATGTTGGCGGGAAACAAGATGGTCAGAGAGATCGGGTGCTCACCAGGTGCCGTCAGTCCTGCACAAATTAAGTTTTATATTATCAATTCGCTTCACAAACACAGAACGACAAACTCAGTTGCCACTGCACATGACAACGCAAGGTAGCCCTCACAGATGGGCAGCTCTTGATTACGACTCACAGCAAGCACATGTCACAAACGCGTGCATTCAGAGAAGGACGCGCACCAGCCGCCGGCGGTGACGCGCTGGCCCTCCTTGAATTTGCCGCTGGTACCGGGGCCGTTTTTCTCCACCTTGCCCACGCCTGCCGCAGAATTGCACCACACACGAGAAGCAATGTGTGGATGAACCACCCTGAAGGGTGCAAGGGCCTGCTGAATGCGAAGCACTTATAGTTGGCATCAACGCATGCCCATACACATGCGCGGCAAATTGGCAGACGCTGCTGGACGGCCGGGCCGAAAGGGAGCAGCAGCGCACCCTCGGAACCTGCAGACAGCAGACCACTTGGCCTGTCACTCGCCAGTCTTCTGCTGCTGCACAGCATGCAAGTGCGAGAGGCAGCCACTGAGTTTGAAGCAGAGCCGCGTCTCCTCACAGCCACCGAGGACACCACTGACGTCTTCTGCTGTCACGCACCGGGCACGAACGGGAACTTGGGGGAGTACTCCGGCATGCCACACCTGCAAGGAAACACAGGCATCACGTGACACTGCATCATAAAAGCATGTCGTGTTCGGTCTTGAAGTTCCGGCAACTCTGTCGGCCTCCTGTGGGCCATTTGTCAAAGAAGTGGCCCGCACTTTCGCCAGCAGCCATCAGCAAAGGAAGATAACAAGGTGCATTAGGAGCTCTTCATTTGGCGCATCAGCAAAAATGACCGCACCAGCCGCGGCTGAGCATCAGCTCCGTCGGGTTGATGGGACGCAGCACCATGCGCACCAGCACCTGCAGAAGGAATGATCTTTTACAATTTTACTGCTTCTCGCAGCCTGCAAACCTTGTTGCAATGGCAACGACGGCAGCGAGCGGGCTGCCCCACCAAGCAAGCGGTCCGTCCAGATGAATGGCTCTGCCAGCATGCGTATTGGTGAGGCCGAATGCTGCATCGATCACTGGCAGCTCACCTCGCCGTTCTTGAGGTCAGGCATCGATCGCTCGCCGACTTCAAGGTTGGCCCAGCTGGAGTTGACCTTCGACTCGTCGAAGGACGTGACCAGCACAGCTTTCTGCTTACCGTCCATATTAGAATCCGCGGACGCTGCCTCGGTCGCCTTCTGAGGTTGCTGCTCCTCCGACGAGACGCGTGTGCCGGCCAGCCGGCTGCGCAGGTCCCTGATGACTCGAATGGTGGCTGACTTGTGTGCCTGCCTTGTGTGCTTTCGGAGAGAGAGCAGATTCGATGGCCGCTGCTGATTCCGCCAGCTGTTGTGCTTGCTGCAAAGACAAATCACTAACAAGAGACAAGGCGCTAAAAGGTGCAGGTTTGATGTTCCGATGGGAGCTTTGCGAAATGAATGTTCTAGGATGTTGTAAATGGGACGCAAAGCTCAGCGATTATGGGACTCGATTCCTAACTCAATCGGGCTCAAGGTTTTACTGCTGCAATCGTTGCAACCTGCCAATTGGCCAAACTCAATGTCTGCGCATCCTAACATCCATCAACATTGTTGAGGCAGGCACACAAACGATGAAGCACGACCTGTGCAGATGTGTTCGTATCTTTAAACGCTGTGCCGTGTGCGCCATGCCGCTTGTGCTTGCAGGAGACTCTCGCTTTCAAAAAACCACCTGCCGTGTTTCCGCCAGCGCACACCGCCAGCCCATCAGGTGCTCGCGCATTCTCATCTTTGCACAGGCAGAAGAAATGCCTGCTTTGAGCCCGGCGAATCGATCTCGTGGCTGCGCTTGCTGCTGGCGCGCACGAAGGCGCCAACGCTCTCGTACGCTGTCGCGCGCCCCACCGGCTGGCGACGCCGTGCAGCATGGAGGCTATCCGGTCCATGCAGCGCAGCTCCAGGCAGCCTGCAGGGGCATGAAGCGGCAGACTGCTCATGCATGTGGCCAGCAGCAGCACGCTTGTTGCGATAATCTGCAGCAACTGCACGACGATCTGCGGTGCTGTGGCTGACGCGTTCACAAGTCACTGTCCCTTGCCAAACCGGTGTTGAGATTCCACACCAGCCCGGTCAAGCAGCGTGTATGCATCTGCATGCCATTGCGGGCATGCAGCCAGCTCTCAGTGTGTGCAGCAAGGAGCTTCCGCTCTCTTTTTGCGCCTCAAACCTGCTGGAAACCCAGCGCAGCAAGCTCTAGTGCACTCCGGCACTGCAGCCTCAGGGTCAGCGCACCTTTTTCAAGCTTCAGGCGCTCCGTGCGCACAGCGTCCTGCATGCGCTTGGGCAGCGTCTGCGCCGCTGAGCCGCCACCCTGCCCGGTGCCAGCCGCAGCCGTCTTGAGGTCGCCACATTTGATGATGCAGTTCCACTGCTCGATGGTGGACGTCAGCAGGCCGATGAGCTTCAAATCCGCTGCCGAGCGCGCCAGCAGCTGCTGCTGCAGGTCCTCACTCGGCAGGCTTTTCAGCCACCCGTCGCCGTTATACCTGCACGACATGCTGCCTGTCAAGCATTGAACATTTGGAGAGGCCTTATTGCTGTCTGAAAATTTGGCCCAGCAGCCATATGCCAGCAGAGCTTTTCACTTCGTATAGTTTTTGTGCTTTGAGCACATTCAGCGGTGCTGGAGAACAGGCAAAAAATGGTGACAGGTGAACCGTTATCTAATTGCATGTCACGAGCAGACGCTGGTGTCCACGAGCATCCATCGTATGTATCTGCAAAACTCACTTGATGATGGCCTCTATGTGGACAGCCGCCCACTTCCGGACGATGTCCCTTCGCCGGCTGCAGCTTGTGGTGCAGCACCGCAGCCAGCAGCTCCGGCAGGTCGCACGCATGCAGGCTGACGGTGACGTTCAGGAAGTCCTTCGCAATGTCTTTCATGCCTTTGACGCCGTACTTGTTCCCTGATTACACCAGGCAACGTGTCATCGGCAAGCCAATGCTGCATGCCGCCACCTGTAATGCAGCGCTGTCAGGGACGCCGTCAATCCCAGCTTGACGGCAGCACTATCATTGCTACAACATGGGAACCCTCTCGGGGGCCAGAGACACAACCACACGTTGTTAACAAGCCATCAGCCGTGGGGACACGAACTGGAACCCCCAGGTTTTCAGCAAATCCATGAGGGCATTACATTCCCACCGTTATTGAACTCTGTGCAGAACTGTGAACAATTGCTCTGATGTACATACCCTGTTTGGCCTCATAATGGCAGCGCGGACTGGCCGCTTGCAACGGCCGCCAGTTCCGGCGCACGAGAGTGAATTGATCCTGCTTTCGATCTACGGCACCTACGTAGCCGTTCCGAAGCGACAGCAGGTCCACGCACGGCATGTTTCGAATTGGAAATTGTTCCTTGCCTCACAGCGGCAGCGCAGGCTGTTGGCCGGCGCTCGCGACAGCCGTCATGTTGTCGTAGGCCGCACAGCCGGGTGGCTCGATCACCACTGGTGACCACGCGGCATCGAGGCAGCCCAATCGTAGCGGTTTTAATTGCGCTTGAAATTACACCTCTGTGTCGTCACTGACCCGCTTCGACTGTGTGGCGGCGATTTAAGCGGTCGATGCCATCCATAGTCGATGCTGCATTTTTCAACAGAAGACGGTGGTCTCCAACACGCAGTGCATCGCCTACTAATACTGCAGCGGCAACTCGCCGCCGGCAGTACTGCACTAGTGAACGGTAATGCACATGCATGAATGGCAGGTTGAGACAGCTGTCTCATCTGCAGATGGAGCATTTCGTGTGCATGTCCCACCAGACCCAACCACTCGGCCACCGAGTCATGTAGTCTGTGTATATCCTTCTCTCTCTCTGGCCCTCGTGGTCAACCGGCAGGCTCGGGAAGCTACGCAGACACCTGCGGAAACGACCCGACGCAACCATCAAAACTGACTAAAAAGTATGCCGATGGCGGCTCGGACGGTGGTTCTAAGGCTTGGTTAATTCCAAGCCTTACACCGTTCTCTGGCTAGTTACCAGATTTTTCCTCGTCATCAACCCTTCTCTCTCTCTGTAGTTCCATCTCTCGTACCCGCCGAAGATTCCAAGGACGATGACGCGTTCAAGACTCCCTCGCTGTACAGGTGGCGTCGCACAAGACACTGAACCACACAGCTGGGGCAGTTGGGACAGCTGGGGCCTGATTCAGATGACGCGTGTACGTAGCTTCGGAGGCTCAAGGCTCAAAGGCTCCGGCCGCGCCGACCGCACAGCATTCCCAGCCCGCTCCGCACTGCCTGCTCCAGCTCTCCGCCGCCTTTTGCGCCATCTATCGGCTCCTGCTCCTTCCTTCGCCTCTCCATTCCGTCGACCGACGCCATGGCGGCCACACGCGCATCCACCGCGTTTTCCGTGCTGCTGCTGGTCGCGCTCTGCTGCCTAACAGCCTCCAACGTTCAGGCATCCGGAAATGATGGTGCGCATGTTCCCTGGCCGCTCGCATCGCCTCAGGAGCTCGGCGCCCCGTGCAAAGTCAGCTTGCTTACTCTGAAAGGACGTCAAGGGCAGCAAGATTTCCGCATCCGCCGTGGACGGAAACATCGGCGAACGAATGTCGGCAGCCTGCTGTTCATCCGCCGCCGCCTGCAGACTAACAACTCGCCATAGTGCGCAGCAGACCTAGCTCGCCTCAGCATTGACTGGCAGGGCGAAAATTTTGTCTTTTTTATGCTGCACTAGCAAAGTGAACTCAGGAACGTAGCCTTTTTAACGTGCATATGAAACAATCTCAAAACTGAGGCAGCTTGGAAGGGGCGACAACAGAACTAGATGAGAAGGCCAGATTTGTGTACATAATCAAAGCCTGACACATGTGTGGCGCTGTACAGCGCCACAAAGCAGACCCCTTTTCGTCCAAATCCTGAAGATAGTGTTCACTTTCAGTGTTTCCAAGCCTGTGCTGTCCGTACGTGCAGGTCGCAAGATGCTGCAGGTCGGCAGCACCAGCGGCGCAGCTGCGGCTGCGGCTGCAGCTGCAGGAGGTGCGTGACTGGGTCTGTGCGTGACTGGGTCTGTGCATGGGATGCTGCTCGGACAACCGTAGAGCGCCAGTTGCAACAACGATTGTGCTGCTTCCACAGCCTCAGGTATATACAAACGTGTTGAACGACAGCCGAAGCCCTCTGCATCACTGTTCACAGGCAACGGCGCAGCCGCAGCGGCTGCCGCAGCCGCTGCCGCGGCCCAGAACAACGCGGCGGCAGCAGCAGCTGCGGCCGCGGCCGGCAACTGTGGTGCGCTACGACATGCCCTGTTTCCGCTGCGGATGTCCAGCAATTGCATTACAAACTAACAATCGTGTACTGAAGAGTCTGGCCTGCTGCTGGCTGTTGTGTTCGGCTGGAAGGTTGGCCGGTCTGCCAACCTTGTGTATTAGCAAGCTTAGTAGCCTGCTATAGGACCTTATGGTCGATGAACACTTGAGATTGTTGTACAGGCGCTGCGGCCGCTGCGGCTGCCGCGGCAGCGAACAATGCCGCGGCTGCAGCTGCTGCCGCGGCCACCGGTGGCGCCGCCGCCGCCGCCGCCGCCGCCGCCGCCAACAACGCTGCAGCGGCCGCCGCTGCCGCTGCTGCGGGAGGCAACTGCGCACCTAGCGCAGGCGCTGCGGCCGCCGCAGCTGCAGCTGCCGGATCTTCGAGCCGCACGGGCGGCGCTGCCGCTGCGGGTGCTGCTGCTGCCGGTACGTTCCTTTATTTACGCCATTGCAGAAAAAACAGTTGTTCTTGCGCTACAGCTCAGCGATCAACTCATTCACAGGTCATGATGCCCTTGCACGGCAGATGAGCAGGATTTAGTTGAAGCAATTAATCCTGCCAACAGACGGACGCGATCTTTGAACGGTTCACAGGTGTTCGTTGTGCCGTTCTCGTGGTTGGCTCCTGGTCACGCTCCTACTAGGGGTAGGAACATTGTCATGCGCAGCATTTTGCCATGTCCGCGATCATCAAGGTCCGCGTTGCACAGGTCGCAAGCTGCAGCAGGCTGGTGCTGCATCTGCTGCTGGCGGTACTGCTGCCGCAGGGGCTGCAGCAGGTGCGTGCCGATGATGGAAAAATGCGCTTTTCCCTACTTTAACCCTAGACCCTGCCGGTTTGAAAAATGTACCATGTGCATGTGAACACAACTGCTTCAGCCCGTAGCTGCGTGCGCTGCTGCTTGTAGGCATGCATGACGATATGCATCAATGCCATACACAGGCTCAGGCACAGGCTCGGGCTCCGGCGCTGCCGCTGCAGCAGCTGCGGCGGCTGCCGCCCAGAACGCTGCAGCGGCGGCGGCTGCAACTGCGGCGAGCACGACAGGCAAGTGCTCATATTGGGTGTTTCTGCATTGCTGGAGAAGTCCCACTTGACGCCTGCTGCCGGCATATATGGCGGCACACAGCTTTTTGCTTCAGTCGACAACTGTGCAGCTGCTTGTGCAGCTGCTTGAAAAGCCGGAAAGCAGCAAAACACGTGTCACATGCCATACACAAATACGCAGGCACGACCGGCACAAGCACTGGCGCGGCCGCTGCAGCTGCGGCGGCCGCGGCCGCACAGAACGCTGCAGCTGCGGCGGCAGCTGCGGCGGCGGCAGGCAACTGCGGTGAGCTTCTTGGCCGGCGGTTATATTCTGCACTAAACAGCCCACTTTGTTTCAATTGACGCTGCAATTTGTGAGCCTTGGGCTGGCTTAGCCAGCCTCGTACGATGTAAACCTGCAGGTTTCCTTGACTGAATTTTCCCGGTTCGTACTCGAGCAGGTGCTGCCTCTGCGGCCGCAGCCGCCGCGGCCAACAATGCCGCAGCCGCGGCGGCCGCCGCCGCAACGGGCAGCGCAGCCGCCGCCGCAGCTGCCGCCGCCGCCAACAACGCTGCAGCGGCTGCTGCTGCCGCCGCCGCCGGAGGACAGTGCGCGCCGGGCACCGTCGGTGGCGCAGCGGCTGCTGCAGCCGCCGCTGCTGGCCGCCGCCTGTAACAGTCTGCGCTCTCCATCAAGGGTCGAACAATCACGAACGCCAACAGGCCGGGAAACAAGTCCTGCGTGTGAGCGCTAGATCACCGCTGCGGACCACAGATGACAGTATTGTAGCTGTCGTCGACCATGTAGCTTGCCGATGTTAACAGGGCACAAGGACACAACTCTCAATAGATCGAACGACAAGTGCTCTTTGATGTTCGTGCTTAGCTTAGGCAGCAGCGTTGTGTAATGGAGAACCAAGAAGCCGCACCTGAGACACAGGTGCTCATCATACTATTGATGTCAAGAATAGCAGGTTGGATTTTAGCCAGCTCGAGATGCATGGCGACATGAACCCTGTCGCGTGTAAACCGGGACAGATTCTTGTCAAACTTTAGCTCGGCTGCTGTTTGTAAAAATTAAGCCAGCAATTTTCCGATGCTCTGGGAATGCCTCAGAACAGCGCTGCATTGCTGTACCAGCGTCTTCTGCACGAAACTGGCGCTGTTGGCGGCCTAGCGGGGGCGACGGCGGTAGATCCGCGATCCAGAGTGACTGCCGATGTTGTATCCATCTCTGCAGCGCTGCTCCACTGGCCGATGCGAGAGGCAATGCACAGATTCAAATGCGCCGAAAACACCCTAGCTGTTGAGAATGAGCGGGCGAATGAGCGGATGATTTGCGCGCTTCATATCCAAGCAGATCTACGTGACGAGCGGCCGTCATGTACTTGACGAGCGGCCGTCATGTACTTGACGAGCGGCCGTCGTGTACTTGCGCAAAAGCCTTGAGGCGGGCCGCTGCACCCGCACGGTCCTGTTGATGGAATGGGCCCGACCACGGCGCAGTTAGCACCTGATGAGGCCCGGAACAAATTGACGCAATGCTGGGAGCAGGAAGGAGGGCAAAGTCCATGCCTGCAGTCTTGCAGCATGCGCAGGCGATCGTCAAGCATGTTGCGGGCACGCAACCCAAGGACGGCCGGCGGATGGTTCTGACCTCCGACTGCACTGCATCGTGTGACTGTTGATGCAAATGGATGGTTGACTTTGAGCCGCCTTGACTTCAGCAGAGGACTTCAGCCCGACATCGGTTTGTCTGTACATGGATGGTTTGTCTGAGTACCTGCCGCTGCAGCCGTCGCCGCTGGCCGCCGCCTGCAAAGAGCCTGCACTCTCAGGCATGGGCCAAACTCAAGACGAATCTCAAGAGGCAAACTGGCCGGGAGCTGCGGACTGTAGACGCCAGGGCGATAGCTGGCGTTACTGGGCATGCTAGATAGCTTTGCAACGTTTATGCAGTAGAAGCGAACAACTCGGTCTACATCGGTCATTGAACAGTCATGGAACAGCTAAGAACGCAGATTTGTACAGTAGACAGGCAACAAGCTGCCTCAGGACACAGCGTTCGGCGGCAGTAGTTAGTTGGAAGATAGCTGTTAGCCAGCTCGAGACCCAGGTTGACTCGGACGCTGTAGCTTGTAAAACGAGAGATCATTCATCTCTTCAGTTCGGCTGCAGCATCACGCTCTTGGCCATTCTTTCCCCGCGGCGCTGCGGGGTCAACAACGCCGCTCAGAACGGCCGCTGCCGATCATGAGCATCATGCGCGCTCTGCCAATCATGAGCAGGCGCAATTCCCAAGCAGCTGTCTGGCTTCGGTCAACAAGTCATTGAATATACCACGCAGCACCTCGCGCATCTCAATGCCCCGGGACAGCACGCATCTCAATGCCCCAGGACAGCAATGAAATTTCTGCCTTCTTTGCGACCCTGGCGGTGCACACGCCGGCGGCCCAGCGAATGCGGTATACAGATCCGCAATCAAGGCAGACTGCAGCCGGTTTACTCGCCTTCATTTGCAGCGCTGCCGTGCCGAGTGAGGTTTGATAAACGAAGAGGCGTAGGGAGGGTGCGTGAAACGCGCGGAGCAGTCCCCAGCGCATTTCGGGTTTCAACGTGAGAGAGAGCAGGTTTTAGCGCACTACGAGAGACCAAATTTCCTAGACCAGACAGAGAAGACAGAGAAGGGTTGATGACGAGGGAAATTTGGCAACCGAGGCAGAGAACGGTGTAAGACCCAGATGATGGTGTGCGACTTGCAACGTTTCCATGCCACACACATTTGCCACCACGAATAGTTCTCTGCCAGTCGCATTCCGGGCTGATACCTTGATTGACACTTCTTCGCGGAACATTTTGGTCTGCTTCATGGAGCTTGCATCGATGCATGTGATGTCGCTAAGGAGATCTGTCGAGGTTCAATGAGAACTCACGCGCCATCATACTGTCGCTACCACACTTTGTCGAACAGGTGGCGGCACACAAGAGCCTCGTCTCGTGATGCCCGCCGTGCCTTCTCCAAACCTGATAATGAGTTCAACGGCACGAAATCACCGGCTCAGCATTTGCCAGGGCAGTCTCTGTTGCATTGCATTTCACTTTTGATTCCGCTGCTGAATCTGCCGTGTCTTACTAAGGCCTAGTAGGTCAGTATTCGACAGCAGTCAGCGACCAGCCTCGGCATGGCAACTGCACGCACCTCGCCCGTGGCCTGCGCGCTTCTGCTCATGATTTGCCTCGCGGCGTCCGCCGCGCAGGCCTCCACGACTCACGACGGTGCGCGATTGCTTCAGCTGATGAACTGCATCGGTGGCGGCTCAGTCGTCGGCGGTGCTTAATCCTGAAATGAGTAGGCTGCGTTCACGAGGCTGCTGCAGACTGGTCGTGCTTTGTCGCCTCTTGAATTTTAGCCCTTTCCCACGGGCTCAATCAATCAAAACATGAAACAAACTATGTGGTCAATGCACACGATCGCGATTGAGGCAAAAATTCTCTCCGGCATCGTACGGAAGCTATCGAATGCTGTTTTGACCCTCTTGCATCGGCAGACGCCGCTCGTCTCTAGCAGACGACCGAATCCGTCATTGCAGCGCTGTGGTCTGGCAGTCCCATTTTTTGTCTTGGACAGGCTGTCTCATAACTCAATCATGGTGAGGAGGAGGTAGAGGAAGAAACGACGAAGAAAACCTCGATGACCACGTGTTGGTGATGACAACATTTGAACCCCAGCCCTTGACCAGTGCACCTGTTTGACAGTGACGTGAAGCTCCTTCCAGTGCTGGCCGCGGTTCGTAGTGCATCTGCTGACAGCCGCATGAGCCTCTGACTAGCTGGCGACCTTTCCGACAGAAACGTGGATCCATACAGTGACATTGCGCATTGGTCCTGGTGGTTTCCAGAGATGTTGTCTCCTTGCTGGAGCAGGCAACCGCAAGCTGATGGCGGCGGCTGCCAGCGCCGCGGCCGCCGGCGGCGGAGGCGGCGGAGGCGGTGCGGCTGGCGCGGCTGGCGCGGCTGGCGCGGGCGGCGGCGGCACTGGCACTGGTGGTGGCGGGGCTGCCGCGGCCGCGGCCGCGGCCGCCGCTGGAGGTGTGCACTATGTTATACTTCAGATTTGCCTTGCCTTCAGCGTTTCATCCTTCAAAACTGCACGATGCACTGATCGACATTGTCGCTGCGCTGCAGGCTTTCGTGAGTCACTGGACATGCGTGCTGTTTCCGATACACTAATCTTCGTTTCTTGCAACGGCAGGAGGGGGTACGGCAGGAGGGGGTACGGCGGCTGCCGCGGCGGCTGCCGCCCAGAACAATGCGGCCGCCGCTGCTGCAGCTGCCGCGGCGGGCAATTGCGGTGCGCATTTTGTTGCACCTGCCCTGCTGCCCATGCATCACCAGCTTCCCAGCCAGACATACAGTAGGCAGCTTACAAATTGGGATCGCCATGCATGTATTGCTCAGATGTTCATACATGCACTGCATCCTCTCTGTCTCATGATCTGGCAGCATGCGTAGCTGCTTGCTGTGGGGCGGGGTCGCCAATACTTCTCCTGCCAAAAATAAAATTACACAACATCATATAGGCACACCTTCGGCTTGCAAAGAGCTTCTCTTTTAAGACCTGCTGCTCGGTGTGACGCCCAGGCGCTGCGGCCGCTGCCGCTGCTGCCGCCGGTCAGAACGCTGCCGCTGCCGCAGCTGCCGCCACAGGCGGCGGCGCGGCTGCTGCCGCTGCTGCCGCTGCCGCCAATGATGCCGCAGCGGCCGCGGCTGCCGCTGCCACTGGCGGTAGCTGTGCACCTGGCTCAACTGGCGGAGCCGCTGCGGCGGCGGCGGCTGCTGCAGGCGGCATGAACGGCAGGATGGGCACGAACAACAACGGCATGAACAACTTCAACAGCGGCATGAACGGCATGAACGGCATGAACGGCATGAACGGCGGCGGGGGAGGAGCCGCTGCCGCTGGTGCTGCCGGTGGTGGAGGTGGTGGCGGATCGGGCGGCAAGTGATAACGCATCCATTCTGGCATGTGTACCATCGAGCAGGCTCGCATCGGTGCAGTAAAGCAAGCAGAATCTCTAGAGATTCGAGACGGCCTGCCCGACCAACATGCAAACATGTGAGCAACGCCCGCGATTGCCAGCGGTGTGGTCAAGCCGAGTTCTCGAGCTGCAGCGGAGTGCGACATCGCATACTACATGGTTGACACACTTGGTGCTTCGTGCCATCACTCAGCTGGAATGCATTATCTTGCGGTACAGTGGCGGAAACTGACGAGGGTTGCATTCTGAGCTTGAGGTTTTCTGAGTGCGTCCACATTCTTGCCACGCACAGAGAGGGATTACATTGTTCCAGCCTCACTCGGCTGATTAGCATGTAAGGACATGGGGGTTCTGACACCTGATGATACAGTCTATCCCAAGCCAACACCGTGCATGTCATGCGGCGGCTCAAGCCTCACGAGTAGCAAAAGGTCTGCTCAAACACTTGATGGGTGATCACCCTCCATTCTTCTTCTGCACGCCAAAATCCAGCACGTACTTCCAAAAAAACGCCGCCGATCGGCGTTCGCGAATAGCACATCGGCAGTCCCATGCCGATCCAGTGGTACGAACAGCTGCGCAATCTCTCTATCTGGTCAGGTGAACCTGTCGGGCTGAGACACTTCATCCTCTGATTTACTAAGACTGAATGACTCGTGCCCATGTGCTGACGGCAAGCTGCTTGTGCTGCCCTCGCAGAGCAAGTCGAGACAAAGCGCACGCCACGAACAAGGCAGGCCAGACACATTTTGCTGTAGGTCATCCAGCCGAAGAGACAAATGCTTTCCGACAGACAAGTCCGTTTCGAGGGTAGGACAGCATTAACATTTGGGACTGCTCGCCAATCGGCTGGTGGTGGCGTGTGCTGCAGCGCCGAGAGGATCCTCCGGAGGATCCTCCGGAGGCAGAGAGAGAGATGGAGGTTACACCATGTCGCAAGCCCTGAAGGGCTAAAAGGGTGGCAGCTACGGGGTTGGAACCCCTCACTGCTAAGCTAATCAGTCTGAATGAAACTGTCGAAACAAGCAACGATAAAATCCATCACAGCAGCCTGATCTGTCTGGTTAACGAACTCGCGCATGGACTGGCCGTCCCAGAACAAGTCCGAATGGTAGTCGCGAATGTGCTGCACTGCCGGGCACTCGAAAACCAGATGCCTTTCGTCCCCCACCGCCGCGGTGCCGCATTGCTGGCAATGCCGCAGGTGCCTAGGTGTACTGTCACGCCTGCCCATCACCACCGGCAGAGTGCTGCACCCAAGCCGAAATCGTAAATAGTTGCCAATCCGCCGCGGCGAGTGCCGCTGGCGGAAAATCTGCAAGCGTTCCTGTTGCCGGGGCGTGCGTGCGAACCACCTCCAGTATGTGCACTTGGCTGCGCCCTCGCTCTGGCATGTCCGTGGGCATACGCTGAGAGCCTCCCATGCCCGTCGTCGCTGTGCCGCCTCCAGATCCATGACATGCTGTACGTCCACCCGCTGCGCCCGCCGTGTGTTGAGCACCAACTGATAACCCAGCCGCTGACAAGCCTGCCGAAGGCCCCACACCCAGTTCCTGGTGCCAGCCAGCAACGCCTCGGTCTGGGCATCCAGGAGCAGCTGGTGGTGCAGGCTTTCCGGCGGCTGGTCACACAAGCTGTTCCAGAAGCGCAGGGTGTGCGCCAGCCACCGTGTCGGCCGACATGCAGGCGCTGCAGCCACCTGGCGGCAACCTTGATTCGTGAATATGCGGAGAGAGTATTTGTGATTTTTCCGCAGGGTTTCTGCTTTTGGGTTTCCAACGCCTGAAAAGAGACAACGTGGTGTTCGTTCAACTGGACATTTCGTCTCGCCGTCTGCCTTGTGTCCAAACTCAGCGCTATTGCTGCCACACCCCTGTCACCGAGCTACATATACCTGCGACTCCCCTCATCAGATGTACTGCTGCTGCGCGGCAGAGCCCTGCTGCAACCCGCCATTACTGTTCTTTCGACATGCTGTGCCCTTGTCCGGCCCGCCACAGCGGCTGACGCTGCAGTACTGCGCCGACAGCCGCCTTTCACTGGATGGTAATCTGCTTCGCCTGGGCGTCCTGCACAGTCAAACCCACAGCACACCTTTTTTCTGTCCAAATGAATGCTGGCGCGAAATTCGGATGAGGCAGCATCAGACAATGAACGACACGCTTGAAATTGTTGCCTTGCGCTTTGGGATGTCGACCATCAGGACGCCATTCTCGTACTTGGCCTGCACCAGATGGATGAGTGATCGACACTTGTGCGCGAGCTACGCAGGCGGCCTCGTTGTGACAACCAGCTGTCAGGCCACAGGTACCGTCAGGAGGGTGCACTAACAATGCCGCAGAAGCAATAAGGCAAGGCAGAGGGACTTGTACCGTCAGTGTTTCCAGGTCCGCATTAGGCGGAAGGCGCACGCGGCGGGGGCGGTACCTGCGCGCCGCAATGGAAATACAGGTGAGCCACAGGTAAGACATTGCTGACGCCTCTCGGCGGGTCCTTCCCATGCCTGATGGAGCTTTGACATCCGCACGACATCTGAAACCCCAGTTCACAAATATTTGGCGAGCGGCGCACCCGGTGACGCGCTCGCCGCGCAGGAACTTCGTCTGTTCAGCACAAAGGCAAGACATGCTGATTCAGCACCGGATTCAGACCTTTTTGAGCTGTGCATCGAAGATGACCGTGGAGGACATGCAAGTTCGATCTGGTCAACGAGGCGGCTGCTTTAGGTGCAGGAAACCTCCAGCTACAGGAAACTACAACCAGGAGATCGTGCGCACCGCCTCGGGCTCGACCTGCGGTGCTTGCGTATCAGAGGTATACTAGGGTGCATCTTGACACAGTCCGTTTTAAATGGTGGCCTCAGCCATCACAACACGACACATGCCGTATCAAGGCAAACATCTTCCACACATTGCCCTCGAGAGCTACTGGCATCCACGTAAACCCTGCGCACCTCAGGCTTGTCGACCTTGATGTTCAACGTGTCACCCTCCACCTGCGACAACAATGCGCATCAGTAAGTTTTGATTGCATGTTTCCCTGGCATATCGCCTGAAGCTGATAGCTTTCCTACTGCATCATCCTGAACATCTTGATGTGGGAGCGGCAGAGGCTTCGACGAGCAGCTGTCCTCGTTATGAATCAATCTGGCGTGAAACTTGAACAATCAACATGCATCCGCACCTCGAGCTTGATGGCATCCTTGGTCTCGCCTGCGTTCAGCAAAGCAGACACAATGAGTGATACCCCATTCGCAAAGTGTGTCCAGTAAAATGTTGGCAAGCTGAGCGTTCGAAAGTGCGAACTGTCAGACAGTTCAAAAGGCAAAGGTCCAGGCTATAACTTCAACGAAATAATTGAAAGGGGGCGGCGCACCGGGGATATCTGCGTACAGCTCATACCTAGTATGCAGCAAGCAATATGCTTTGCTTTTAACGATGAATAAAAATTTGAATTGAAGCGTGCAAGCCGTTTCGGACTTGCACGACGAATCACATCTTCATTTCAGAGGACGTCGCATCGAGATCATGCAGAAGAAGTGAGATTCTTGCTCGCAGACACTAATGGCGAGCGCACTTGTCGTCCTGCTCGGCGAGGTCGATGCGGATGCGGCGGCGGCCGTCCCAGTTGCCGCCGCCGCCGCCGCCAGGAGGGCCGCCGCCGCCGCCGCTGAATGCACCAGCGGCTGCCGGGCTGCGGCAGAGCACGGTAAAACATTGATGTGGCTGGACAGGTCAGCAGATGCTGCTCGAAGTAGGGACACAAGTATTGTTTGAGCACATTCGACAAGACAGGTGCCGTGCCCGCCGCTGTGGCCGTGCGCTGGGCCTTGGATGGTGAAAGAATCGCACCCAAAGAAGGGGTCGAAGAACGGGTCTGCCGAGCCGAAGAAGGGGTCGCTGAAGAGGCTCACCATGGCTGCGGTCGTCTCGTCACTTGGGTGCTTCTCGTCAAACCTGCAATCTGCAAAAATAAACCCAGCATCAATGCAGGCAGTCACTTCGTATATCGACATTTGATGCATCATGGTGTGTCGTCTGTTGCTCGGTGTGTGGCTGTGCCTGCCGCTACGAAGCCTTCAAGCCGAGGTTGCTGCGGCAAATCTGGCGGCCGTGCCTTGTGATGTGCAGCTGATGGCCTCGTGACACTGGCTCACACAATCGGCTTCCGTATGACCAATAGAAACATTTTCTTGCACCGTGGTGGCCCAAAGCATTGATCTTTGTTTCGGCATGCGCAGCATGGGGCAGAGACGCTGGCACAGCAGAGCTCACCTGCCGCTGGATTTGCTGGGGGCAGGTTGCTCCAGCAGACGAGATGGAGAAAGTCGCTTGGCTTGTAATTGAGGTTGTCACCAGCTTGGTTGCCGATGCTGACAGTGCACTTGCAGGCGGGATCTCCGAGGCTGCGGGGTGTGCACAACGTGCTGTAGCGGGGGATGCTCATTGCAAATTGTGCTAGCAAGGCAAAGTCCGCTTCGAAGTCAGCATGCTGTCCAACTTGCTTCCTTCTACCTGTTCAATCTGAAGCAGCAATCCCAGCGTGTTGCGAGAGTATCTCAGACCTGCAGTTGCGACAGTGCATTGGCCCCTCCCACAAGGCAGGCCTCGGCATCACTTTGAACGCCGCAGCCAGTCTCGCCTGAGGCTGCAAACCATACGGCGACAGCCATGGCGCCGCCAGAGACGCAGACGGTGGTGCAGGTCACCCGGCTGCGGGTCATGAAGGTATGACAGCACGGGATTTGCTGTGTTCGCTGGCCTGCTTGCAGTGTGTTTTCCAGGGCTTTCATGTCTGATGTTGCATACATATTGCCGTGCAGAAACGGAATCATGATCAGTTGTGTTTTTATGATCAAGCGTGCATCTTGTTGCAATGTTGCCGGTCTCGATCTCTGCGCCCTGCGCCAACACAACTTCATTTCAAATATTGGGCCGCGCAGGTGGACGAGAACGTGGACGATTGGAGTGACATTGAGATCACGACCAAGCCAACGCCAAAACCCGAAGGCAAACAGGCAAGCGCAATTGCCTGTTTCGTGGCCGGCACATCTCATGGTCATTGTGGAGAGACTGTCCAGTGTATTGTTTCCCTTGATCAATCAACAAAATGTGTCCAAGCAGGTGCGGCTGACGCTGCGACTGGTGCACCCGGCGGACCTAATACCCGCCGCAGAGTGTCTTACCCTCTGAACTGTCACGAGTCTTCGTTTGGTGAGGAAGTCCACCATATTTCCACCCTATTCCAGGTGCCGCGGCTGACGCTGCCGTTGGTGCACCTGGCGGACCTGATGGCTATTGTGGGACGACTTGACACCGGTCTAGGCTCAATATCCAAATCAAGATTGTAGAATATTGTGTCTGTACAGGTGCTGGTGCGGCTGACGCTGCGTCCGGTGCCTTGGCAGACCTGATTGCTACGGTGGCCAACAGTGGTAGGCCTTGATTCCAATTTCAACTATATCTATTCGCCGACTGTCCTCACAGGTGCTGGTGCGACTGGTGCTGCGGCCGGTGCAGCTGGCAGACACGATGGCCGTCACAGGCCGCCACGTCATCCTGATGGCCACCTGAAGCGTTTTAGACCGTCAACGTGACAATGTATGCAAGCATGCAGGTGCTGCTGCGGCTGACGATCCGGCCGGTTCACCTGGCGGACCTGATGGCCGTCGCTGCCCTTCTGGATGGCAACCTGATTGTTTTGGTTTTCTGACTGCTGCAACTCGTGCAATCTCTGTCCACGCAGGTGCTGGTGCGGCTGACGCTGCGGCCTGTGCATCCTCAAGACCTGATGGCCGTCGCGGGGCGCCATGTCATCCGGCCGCCGCCCTTTGTGCCAGGCTCCGAGGTGAAATCTCCTGATGGTGTCAGGCCACATAAAGAATATAAGGCATTTAAGGCAATAAAGAATGCAAGAAGCAGACCTGGTGCCCATCGCGGCGCGCCACGTCATCCAGCCGCCGCCCTTTGTGCGCGCCTGCGACATGCGCTTTCCTGATCAAAATTCCAGGTCACATATTCCTCAGGTGTACAATGCGTAAAAAGCAGACCTGACGGCCATCGCAAGGCGCCACGTCATTCGGCTGCCGCCTTTAGTACCCGGCTCCGTCAGGCTGTATTTGCATTGGGCGGCAGAATCTACACTATGAGAACGGGTGGTCGTATTGAGGCGCCATATGCCTTTGGGGCACCGTCCTTTGTGCCGGGCTCTGAGGCTGACGACCCTCCAGGCTGTGTCTGCTCGCTGCAAAGAATGAAATGATGTCGAAAAATCTCAACTACGGCTGTAAGACAATGCAAGCCGTCTTGTATGGTGGATACAATGCGTGTGTGCAGCTCGCGATTGGATGCTTGTCCCGGTCCTTTGTACAGCCATTCCTCGGCGACTAGTGCATGAATCCGGATGACTCTGACGAGGTGCCGCCGCCCGTTCGGCGCCACCTGCGCGCGTGCATTCGCAGCATGGAGGGTCGTCATGAGCATCAAATTGAGTGTCGGCCGTAGTTGACATGAATGCCACGCAGCAGCCAATCAAGCCATGTTTGCGTGGTCGACATGCAGCAAGACCTGCTGAATGTTGGCGTGCTCGCACATAGCTTCACTGAACGCATTGTGCGAATTCGAACGTGCCGCACTCGAGCCAACATGACCATTTTCGGTTTCTGGCTTGCACATGTGCGGATCTGAATTTCGTTCAAGCAGGGCAGTGGGCATGGCATCGGATTGGATCGACTCATTCTCAACGACTAAAACAACTCATCGTCACCTACATCCTACATGTTTGCTGTGTCCCATCCAAAGTGGTGGCGGCGCTGGGACCGCAGGAGTCCAAGCTCGAGGTCGCAACAGCTTTGAACCCGTGTACTTCCCTTATCGCACCTGATTGCTGCTCAGAAGGGCGTTCTCTTTATTGTGTTCTTCACAGGGCATGGGCGCGGTTGAGGCGCTGGGCCGGCCGCCCAAAGGCTTCCATGAAAGTGCAATCTCGGCCAGCGGTTCGAGCAGTACCATAAAACCTCGTGTTGTCTCGGAATCAGGCTCGTTTCTTCCCTCATATCTTGCTCCAGGGCGTCGGTGTGGTGGAGGCGCTGGGAACGCAGGCGTCCAAGTTCAAGGTCGGGCAGCGGGTCGCCGCCGGCGGCTGGTCGGACGGCACCTGGTGAGGGTGTAACTTATTCTTTCAGTGTACACAAACCCTGTCGCTGCTTTCTGCCACCAGCATAACGTGGATCCCGCAAATGGTCTACTCCTTTGTCAGTGCCACGGCCAACTTGGTTACAGCTGGTGTGCTGAAGGCTGCATGGAAGCCGCTGGGCCCTTTTTGAATAGCTTCAAAGCTGTAATAGCGAGTTGCACGCAGTCCCGCAGGCAGCAGTACGTCGCCGAGGACGAGGACAAGCTGGTGACTAATCGTGTCCTATCTGAATTTGTCGTATTACCATGTTGCAAATCCTCCGTTGAGCAAAGCTGTATGCGCAGTCATGCGTGGCTCGTTGTTGGCGTCTGGCATTGTCTCCGCTTTCTGCCAGCCTGCACGTGCACTCAATCCTCACGTTCTGCTGCAGCACTATGCACTTTTTCGAAGATCTCGCCGCCTCGCTACCCCAAGATTCATTTTGGCGCTGTGCAGTTTGCGGTGCCAGACTCGCTGGACGACAAGACGGCGTCCCAGTTCCTGGTGAGGCACCAACCAAAGAAATCCCGCGGCAAATGCACTGATGCAGTGCACTGTGAGCCACTGCATAGGCATTCCTACTACGCCCTTGCCATCTGCTCCGTGTGAGCAGCAACACATATGCCTGGCACATACTGTATGGTCCTTCACCGACTACTTCCCCAGTGCCGCGCCTGTCTCCTTGGTAGTTGCCGCGCCGGGCAATTCACAGTGAAGCACCAGAGTATCCCAATAGCGGCCCCAGACTGCTTCTGCTTCATTTCCTATCTTCCCTATGCCATTAATCTATCTAATGCTGCCTGTAGATCAACCCCACAATGGCGGTGGGCCTGATCGAGCAGGCGGGCCTGAACCAGGTGAGAATGAGGCGGACCCGTCAGCAGTATCTCAAACATTCAGCGTGATCGCAGCCCAGCAGTCGGCACAAAACCGAATCCATTCGTGCAGGACAACTCATGTGTGCATGATGCGCGCTCCAACAAGCTGGCTGCGGCTCCAATTCTGCAGCTGTTGCACTCGAAGCTGCACGCAGACAAGCACACTGCTGGAATGCTGCAGAATGTGCGTTTCAGTCAGTGTTTGCCGAAACAACATAACAGCCATCATTCTCACACCCCGCAGAGCGACTGGCTGGTGCAGGACGCCGCGGGCTCTGCCGTCGGCCGCATGGTAAGGCTTTGACGCACTTCAAGAATGCAGCAGGTCTAAGTTGTCAGTGGGCTCAGGTGTCCGGCCGCTTGGCAAGGGCTTTTGCCCAAGCTCGACATTAATGTTCGTCTCGATGCGTCTCTCGTCATCTTGGCTGGTTGCTGTAGCCGCAGGTGGCGCTGTTGGTTTTTCCAGATCCATCAAGACAGCAATCGCCTGCTGCGGGATATTGGTTGCAGCTCGCAGCCGGCCAGATTTGTAGCGTGTCTGCCAGCGATGCCACATGTAGGGAGAGCCGCCATCCTGGAGCATGCGAAACAACAAGTTGCTTCAGTCTGCCTGGCTAAGAGCAGTTTTTCGGGTTGACCCACTCAACATCCGGTCAGGCTGCGCGCATCCGTCACGGGCACAAGTGCACCGAGTCTGCTGAGCGAGCAGAGCCCTATCAGTCCGCAGGATTGGACGGAATCGTAATTCAAACACAACGATTGCAGAGATGCTGCAGGTCGTCCAGTATGTGCGCCAAGCAGAATTGCATCAAGGCCCTCTGGAGTCCGCCATGGTGACACCAAAGCCAGGAAAAGTGAGATCTCACTACTGCAATGGTTTTTTCCTGCCACAGGTCATCCAGTACGCCAAGCACGAGTGCATCAAGACCGCCAACATTGTGCGGGACGAGAGCATCGTGAAGGAGCTCAAGGACACCCTGGGGTGCGCAACTTGTACCCTGACAAACTGTATGGGACTGCAGCATTGTGCGCGGTGAGAGCATCGTGCATCAGCGATGATTTAGATTAGGGTGAGAACACGGAAACCTCCAAACACCGACGGCGACGTCGTGCGGGAGCAATGTCGGGTGAGTTATCATGCGCCCAGCAATCTCGCGCTGGAACAGGTATGAGTGGGAAAGCAGCAGTGGACTCAGAGGGTGGCATGCAACATTTTGCAGTCTGCCGCTCCCCCGTCACTGTCATGCTGCGACGGGACGGAACTGGTTCCAGGGAGCATCTGGATATGTGACTACGAGTACGGGCTGATCGGTGGCGGCGCCCGATGTGCGCCATACTGCAGATGTGCATCGACGAGAAGAAAGCTTTTGTCGCCTGGCTGTCTGGCATATGTCAGGCTGCAGCAGGCCGTCCTCTTGCGGCGCTCAGAACATTGAACCTGCTTTTAGAATGTGCGAGGTACTGCCTGTGTCACAGGGAGGAAGCAGATCTTCTTCTTCCCTGGCTTCCCGTCGGACTACGGCATCGGAGAAGAAGACGTGCCAGAATCACTCCATGTGAGTATTTGAATCGCCGTTCAAATGCTTGAAACTCAATCTTCTGCAGGGCTGACGAGGTCATCTTCTTTCCGGGCTTCCCCTCCGATTACGACGTCGGAAAGCAGGACGTGCCGGAAATCTCCAAGCAGATCAAGAAGCTCACGCCGGGCGGCGAGGGCGCGAAAGCGGGCTTTGACGCCGTCGGCGGCCTCATGACCTTTGCGGTGCGCCACAAACCTTCAGTTTCTCCGTCTAAACTTTCTTAACTTGAGATTCGAGACATTGCGCCCGATGGCAAGGGCGGCGCCACGGCCTTGTTCGATGCTGTGAGCGGCCTCATGACCTGGGCGGTGCGCCGGAAATCCCACCCTGCTTGCGTGGTCTCTTCCAGACGCAAATCTAAAAATTGCACGCCTCATGGCGGAGGGCGCCAAGGCTGGCTTCGATGCCGATAGTGGCCTGACCACCCACAAGACTTGTCGCTGAAACAGGTGTTCTCAGCCGTGACAATTACGGTTTTATGACACGTGAAGAGGTTTATGCCCGGCGGTGAGGGCGCCAAGGCCGGCTTTGCGCCGTAGGCGTTTTATGGCAGATGAGTTCCAGCGGCGACCTTCTCGACAGTTTTCAGGCATGCCAGAGGCACCAAAACCAAAAATGGCAGGCCCGCAACCCCACTGCCTGCCCCAAGACCTTGGCCGTTGCGCACAGCACGACACAACAGCGTGCCGCGTTGTCCACGCTTTCCATGCTCTTCAGGCGCTGCATGCTCGGCCACAAGCTTCGAGACCTCTGATGCACTGCAAAATGCAGTCGAATATACTGTGTGGCGCGCAACGGTGCATTGCTGCATCAGGTGATGCGCTGGCCTGCACAGCCATGGGAAGGTTTAATGTTGAATCACCTAAATTCTCGAACTTGTGAATGCCAGGTGGAGGCGTTGAATGATATGGCCCTCAGATAAAAAAAGCTCTTGTGCTTTGCTGACTTCAAGATGAGTATTAATCTCCTAATTGGCTTTCGTAGCAAATGCTGCAGGCATTGCCATAGGAATGGGGCAAGACAGATTCGAGCAGCATGCTGACGCAGGACGGCACCACAAGTGTCAAGCCTGAATGCACAAATTCTCGTCTGCTGCGCCTGGGACTCTCGTTTCCTGCGCCTCAGACTGTCGTTTCTCATGCACAAGTGAAGGGCTTGCTGGAAACGACGGGAAACGACGGGCAGCGCCTCCAGCATGCTGGCAATGGGCGCGTTCCTTTAGCACCAGATTGCAGACAATCTGACGTCCTTATATCGAATGAAATTGAATGTGCAGGTTGAGGCGGCGCTCATGAAGTGGGGCAAGGCCTGCGCGCACGACATGCTGGCCGTTTTCAAAACCATGCTTTTATTGGATCCGCTTCTACAGAACTTTCTTCAACTTCCTCAAGGTGGAGGCATCGCTCAAGAAGTGGGGCAAGGCGTATGTGTACAGCATGCTGGCCAACGACGTCGCCACTGTGGGCACCGTCGACATAGCTGAAAGCGTCTCTGACTTCCATATAGAAATCATGCAAAGACCTGGAGATGCGCTGCTGTGCTCCGCCCAGACCACACATGCTGACAGCCATGGTTGCCACGCTGGAGTAGAGCAGCGCATCTACATTTTCTCAGGTGAATACGCGCACCTGCTTTGTGTGATACGCTGGGGTTTAGCTATCCGCAGGGCATGCAAGTTTTCCGGTTGTGCTGGTGCATTGTGGGACATGTCTGTCACAAAATTAGCATGTGTTTTACCGCACACTCTGTCGGGCACTGCAGCAAGACGCTGGGCGGGCAGCTTCAAGCTGCAGAAACATCTGGCGGCCGGCTACCCCGACAAGTTCCGCAAAATCTTTCATATCCCGTTCCTTTTTCGCGGTTTCTTTCGATTGTTGATTCAATCTTCAGTGCCCTCTTGCAGCAAGACAGTAGACAGCTTCAACCTGCAGAAGTACCTTTCGAGTGCTTACCCGGTCAAGTTCCGGGCGCGCTTGGAGCACGTCCTCAAACTGCTGTCCGACAAAACCATCACCGTGCCCACCGACGGTCCGGCTTTACAAAAAAAAACGATGATGGCTCCAAACTGAAATGGCCATCTGGCGCACGTGCTCAAGCTGTTGTCAGACCGCGTCATCACTGTGCCCACCGACGTTGCATCCTGTCAAGTTGAGGGGCCGATTTTGATGTCAGCAGCACAAGTACGACTCTAAACGCCCACGCGGACGATGCGAGCAGAAGCTGCTGCCTGATTGCACGGGCCGCCACCTCGCCCACGGATGGTGCGTTGACAATGTACATCATGCTGTCATTGACGTCCAGAAGGCAGAATCCACCCAATAAGAAGACCTGGAGTGCATCCAGGTCTTCTTATTACGCTGACCGACTCAAGCTCGCCATGGTCGCCAAGCTGCGATGGGAACGTCGACACAGTGACCCAGATGCCTGCATGCTGGACACCCTCAAGCCGCTTGGCTGGCAGCATTCTCACTTTAGTAAATTATCGTGAGGCGTGTCTGCGGCGCAGAAGGCGTGTGTCTATAACATCAACAAGTTCTCCACTTCGGGCTCTTGCCGTGCAGAAACATGCCACATATTGTCATTGTTTGATCCTGCAACTTCTGTGTCGTTGATTGAAGCAGGCGCAGGAGGCAGCAGCGGCAGCGGGAGGCGCACGGCATCCAAACGGAAAGCGCACCCTAGTCTCCTGATGTTTTATTCTGTCAAGAGTGACGCTGCCCTGACGTTCTCGACACAGGCAGGGCTGGTCAAGCTGGACCAGGCTTAGGAGGCGGCGATGGCGGTGCAGAAGGCGCACAGCAGCTGATGTGTTAAAACTTCTGCGTCTTGTCCTTCTATCCATACTCCTTCGCGAGCAATACTTCTGTGTGTTCTCACGCAGCCCGGTGTTCAAGCTGGACCAGGTGCGGGAGGCGGTAGTGGCGGCACAGCAGTTGCACAGGCAGCTGATACACGCTCCTGCTGGATGTTCTGCAATTGCTGCGTGTTTCAGGACTCAGTTTCTGTGCTGTTTTGATTCAGGCCCGGTGTTCAAGCTGGACCAGGTGCGCGATGCAGTGGTTGCAGCGCAGAAGGCGCATGGCGGCACCACGGTCTTCCTGTCCGGATGACGGGCCCCCTGCCGACTCACGGCGGCTCGGCTGCCGGCGGCTCAGCTGCTAGTGCGGCATGACGCGCCGGAGTGCTCGCCATTCGCACCCCGGCGGCATCTGAGGCCAGCGTCGGAGACCCCTGCAGCATCAAGACGAAGGCGGAACGGAGTGCACCGCGGCGGCCGGCCAGCCGGCGGCGCGGCTGCGCTCCGTGGCGCCGTGTGTGTTATGGGGCGCGGAGGCTCAGGATGGCTGTGTGATTTAGGCCTGACGAATGATTCTCGCCTGCTTTGCTTGCGGACTTCTCCATGCACCTCTAGGTCGGTGTCGCGCATTGCGCGCGTGCAGAAGTCAATAGAGCGCCCCGCCAGGCATCGGGCGCCACAGATGCGGCATAGAGTGAACACCCTCCAGCTTGGGGGTACAGCTTGAGACTTGTGCAGGGATGATGAGTAACTTGGAGCTGTGTCCGAAGGGCTTGTTATGTGCGTCAGAGTTGTTGCTGTTGCTGCAGTGCACGGGACGGCTCAGCATTCGGCGGAGGGACAAAGTCAGGAAATAGCCGCCAGGGGGCTGCAGCACATCTATGCCATTTCCGGTTGGTTTTGGAGCTGGGAAATCGAGTTGCAAGCTCTGTACCTTTCCTCTGCACCTCGTCTGAAGTGTGCACGTGCGATTACTAAAGACTACGTTTTACAAGTGCACAGCGCCTGCAACGCAGCCAGAACTGCAAATCCATTAAGTATCCTTTGCCGAAGTAGTGGCTGATCACTGCACACCTGATCGTGCATGTGGCTCCGCGCTTGGTGCCATCCCGTCGGTCGCCTGCCCACCTCAGCAGCCAAGGCCCATCGGCTCCCAGCTGCTTTTTCCTCTAGAAGACTGATGTGTGCCAATGTGCAGACCGTAGTGCGGGTCACCAGCTTCGACGACAAAGTGCAGGACGGGTGGGCCAACATCGAAGTCACGACCGCGCCAAAACCGACAGCCAACGCCGGCGAGGCGCTCGTGAGGATCACCACGCGGCCCCTGAACCCTCCTGACCTGATCAGAGCCGCTGGGCGCTACGGTCCGTGGGCTGACACCTTCGTCAATGGCGGCGAAGGTGCGCATAGACATACAGCGGCATGCTGCAAACTCGCAAATCCAGTCTTTCCTGGCAAAGGCTTTCGGTACACCTCTGCTGTGAGCACAGCTGCCTGATTTGATGGCTCTGGGTAGCGGCGTCGGTGCCGGCGGTCGCGGCCGCTCCCCCTCAGCAGCTTCAGATGCTGATGCCGGTTCCGCACCTGTGCAGGTGACACGGCGCCTGGATGCTGGCATCAGCAGCGCACAGCCGGCCACCGGGCCAGCTGGCTGCGCTGTCACTGATTTCCCACTCATGCCGCACCGGAACCTGTCCATGCGCATCCCGCCAGGCCGCGCCATGCCAATGCTGTGAGGTCTTGCACTGCAGAGCTGGGGGTGGCCGAGACTTCGGCAGGCGCATACCACGTCCGGCAGAAACCTTATAGCCATCGAATGACTGTCTGTACACTGCACAGCGCATGCGTTGCAGGGCTGGGCGTGGTGGAGACTTCGGCTGGCGCCTTCCGCCCCGGCCAGCGGGTGGTGAGTCCCAAGTGGGGCACCGGCACCTGGCAGCAGTACATCTCGGTGCCAGAGGAGAACTTGGTGCGCAATTCAACCTGTTTGAACCCTAAAACCCGGGAAAGCCCTTCCGGCCTGCACATCGGGTGTTGAGCCCCAATAGAGTGGGACGCTGGCACCTGGCAGCAGTACCTCGTGGGGCCGGAGGAGCATTTGGTGTGTGGCTTGAAGACTAGAATTCGTCTTGATCACCCTTGGAGCCTGGCCAGCGGGTAGCGAGCCCCAAGTGGGGCGCCTGCACCTGGCAGCAGTGCACCGCTATGCCCGAGGAGGATCTGGTGCGTGCCTGGAATACATTTAGGTTTAAGGATCATTGACACGCAATCTGGCGCGGGCAGCGCCGGGCACACCCTTTTGTTTGGCACTGATCCCGACCCAGCAGCACGAGCTGATGCAACTCGAGCAGCGTGATTCTGAAATTGAGTGAAAGTCGCCGCTGCTGCAGGTGGTAGTGCCGGACTCGTTGGACGACAAGACCGCATGCCAGGCCTGGGTGCGCCATTTTGCTTCGCAACATTTCCCTTGCCATGCACCTTTCTGTACCGCAGCGTCAAAGTCATCCGTGCTGACAGTACATGTCACCGTTAAGGCCTTTGCTGCCCTTGGCGCCTTCTGCTCTGGACTGCACTACCTTTGAGTATTGCTGTGCCGGCGCACAGACGGACCCTGTCACCATCATCGCAAGTCCTTCCAGTTACGCAGCAGACTGTGCTCTGCATCGTTTGCTTCGAGGTGAAACCAGAACATGTCCTGACGGTTTTTGTATCGATACGCAGACAAACCCCGTCACCATCATCGGGCTGCTGGACACCATCGTTGTGCCCAAGGGCGAGTGGCTGCTGCACTCCGCCGCCGGCAGCGTGCGTCCCCCGTATGTACAACCTCTCGAATGTTATTGTCGAAACTTAGTGCTTTGTAGTGCAATGCTGCCGCGCCGTGCCCAGCGGCGATTGGCTGCTGCACTCCGCCGCCGGCAGCGTGCGTTCAGTCATCGTAAGGTCCTTGTCCACGGCGATGCATCAGTCCCTAATTGATTTTGCTGAGGTGTCAGAGCCGTGCCCAGGGGTGAGCGGGTGCTGCAATCCGCCGCCGGCAGCGTACGCACTTTGATTTGATTCCTGTGCAATACCCCAATGCTGACCTTCCAAGCCTGAAGCCATGTGCGATGCTGTTGCACCCGTAACCTCTGATACGAAGGGTGATTGATTTCCCGGTAAATTGACTGATTGGATGTATATTCAGCATTTTGCGCAGGTGCTGGTCGCATGCTGGCGCAGTGTGCTCCGCAAGGTCTGATTTGAGTACAGCAAATGTTGATTCCCTCCTCAGATGATATGCTAGCTTTTTACGTGTCGTGCAGGTGCTGGGGCGTATGCTGGTGGAGCACGCTGCATGCTCGGGCATTCTGCGACTGTGATAGGTGAAGTTTCCAGAGAGTGTATGACTTTTGCAGAATTTTGCGCAGGTGCTGGGGCGCATGCTGGTGCAGTACGCCGCGCGCCTCGGCGTCAGGACCATCTCCATTGTGCGGAGACCCGAACAAGTCCAGCAGGTGAGAGAACTATGGGTGGGTGTCGAGGGCAATCGCCCAAGCTCATGACAGTTACTTCTCTTGTTATTGCCAAGGGTCCTCTCGATCATGCCGCTGCACATGTGCCCATCCATGCTTATGCCGCACAGGCGGCAAGGATGTGGTGGCACGCGTCAAGGAGATCACTGGCGGCGCCGGCAGAGGGTAGTTCGCGACCTCTATCACAAGCAAGGCTCTCCTGGCTCTCATGCTCAACACCCATGCCGCAGGGGCAACGAGGTCATTGAGTCGTGCAGTGACAATGTGGTAGCGCAGGTGAAGGAGGATGTGGCAAGAGCAGAGCGCACTCTTGAGCATACTGCTCCCCCAGACCTTTTTCTGGCTCACAGAATCAACGCCCGTGCCGCAGGGGCAACGAGGTGATCGACTCCAGCAGCGGGGATGTGGCAGCGCGGGTGATGGATATGACCGGCGAAGTGGTGGAAATTCTGGGCTGGGTCATCCGAAAGGCCACTCCAGCCCGTATAGGTGTCTGGCAGCTTACCAGGGGCTCCTAACTCTTGCCGTAGGGGCGACGAGGCGATCGATCCGTCATCGGAGGATGTGGTGGCGCGGGTAAGGGGATCACCGGCCGGCGACGCGGAACAGATATTGGGCCCTTCCAATTTGACTGGTGTCCGCCTTTTCATCAGTTCAAGCGTGCGTGGCTGCTCATCAATGTCACTGGTCATGTGCTTCTCGCAGGGGCGATGATGTGATCGAGTCGTCATCGGAGGATGTGGCGGCGCGGGTGAAGTAGACACCGGCGGCAGGGGCGGATGTTTATGTCTCCCCCTGTTCTGATAGAGTCAATGTAAAGAAGCAGTTTTGATGCCGCAGGGGAGATGAGGTGATCGATTCGTCATCGGATGATGTGGTGGCGCGGGTGAAGGAGATCACTGGCGGCGCCGGCGCCTGGGGCGCACTTGACGCCGTAAACGGCGAGTTCACCGGCACGGTGAGCGTCAAACCCTGATCCGCGATATTCTTGAATCCACTGTCTCGGCACCGGGGCCACGCTTGTCGCAATAGGTTTCGCCGGGTTTCGCCGGCACACGCGGTGTGTTCCACGAAAAGGTCAACCAAAACCCTACTCTACAGGATGTGCTGTGCGCTACTCTCATTGACCCCTCAACGGTCTAGGACGCGCTTGATCAACGGTGAATTTACCGGCACCGTGCGCATAAATTTCTGACTACACTTTCCAGACTGTGAGTAGCCTGGGGTGCGCTGGACGTTGTCAATGGAGAGTTCACTGGCTCGGTGAGCCTTAAACCCTGAAACACAAAGCTTGAGCCTGTTGCGCCGGCGCCTGGGGCGCTCTTGACTCCATCACCAGCATAATTTCCCGCATGGTGCGATCTCTCACTTGTGTGTGTTGCCTGCGAGTTCGGCTTCTTCCTGCAGGGACAGTGACGGGCAACACCGGCGGCACGGGCGCATGAGGAGCAATTGGACGCAGTCAAGCAAAGGCAAACTCGGCAGAAGGATGCACACTAAATTTCATCACTACTCATCATGTCTGCAGCCAGTGCCTGGGACGCTTTCAACGGCGAGTCCACAGCACGTAGCAGTCCGTTTCGCCTTCTACTTGCAGGTGATGAAGGCGGTGCGGGCCGTGGGAACGGTGCGCGTCTACGGCGTGTTGTCTGGGGACACCACCACCATCCATACCATCGACATGCGCGCTGGGGAAAAGGCGCTTCGAGGCTTCATATTGCCGCAGTGGATCGCAAAGCAGGTGCGCAGCAGTAGCCCAGTGAAGAAACAGCCATTCGAACAGGATGATTTCACGTCAGGCGGAATGCATCTGAATCGCCCAGTTTGCCAGGCAGCTGCGCACTTTGCGGCTCGGGGAGATGACACAGCTCCCTCCTTTACATGTGGAGCAGAGCATGTACAGGAGATGTGAGCATGAAGCATGGGCATGTTTGCAGCGTTAGTGAATCGGCCGGAGGTGCGCATGTGATGCACGCAGACGGCAACACAGCAGGCTGATCCATCGCACAAGCCGCGGAAGCTGCCGCCGCCGCCGCCGCTTCTGGCAACGGTGCCGCCGCCGCAGCCGCTGCCACAGGTGGTATTTTGTCAGCGTTGCATTTCGGATCTGCAAATAAATCGCGCGTCAACCTGATTCTGTCTACCCCTTCCCGACACCTGGCAGCAGACTGCCACTAAGCTGTGCGGGGTGATCACGCAGGCCGCTGAATGATGGGTGCCTCGCCCAACACGCCTGCCATAGGGCATCAGACCGCCGCCCGATCAAGACGCGTTACCGAGACAGTGCCATCGCTAATCTAGACGCCTTCCCAAGAGGCTGCATGCACACACGGTGTGAAGACGTTTGTGAGAACTACTAAATCAAGAAAGAGAAGTGCCGGTCGAAAATAAGTTGGGAAGTGTTTCACTGCAGTCAGCGAACTCGGGTTCTCAGCTTGGTCACATACTCAGGACAAGGCGTATTGCGCAGCCAGGGTTGAGTTGCAGATTGTCAGCAAAATTGACGTGTCGGAAGCATAGAACAAACCAGAACCCTATTTGATTAGATGTTATCAACGAAACAAAGGATGTAGGCGCTGCTTCGTCGATCGCGTCAATTTGTTGAGCAGCAGATCTGTTGATCTTTCCATCTGTGCCGCAATCAATCAGAACCCTGCAACTGACAAAGTCCTAAAACACCACCCCCACTCCAGAACCTTGCTGAGTGCTATGTGCGATCCAAATGTCTAGAGGGCATCAGTTGCCGCTCGGTCGTTGCTCATGACAACAGTGCTAAGATACTTGCCGCCGCCATACCTACCACTGCGATGCACTGAGGACATTGATCGTGAATATCAGGCAGCCTTGCACTGCTGTGCATGCATCAGATTTTTAGCTTCACCTGTCCCATGTTGCGCCAGGATCACCTACAGTGGAATTTAGCCTCCACCTCTGAAATAATGCTGGCACATTGCATTTAAGTCTGAATGTTGAGAGGAGCGTCGATTTCCTGCCAATTTTGCAAAGGGGTCGCAGTCACGCATGTGATCTCAGTTCTGTTGCAGAACTTTCTCTGACTGGCATTTTCTGTCCCTTTCTCCGGTTGGCATTGGTTGTCGGACTGCGCACAAAAAGTCGGCCGCCAGTTGTACGTTCTGCGGCGCCTGACAGTCTGATAGTCCCTGGTCCCAGGATCCTATCGGATCGCTGTCTGACGTCCGCCCGCCACAACATATGACACCTCCTGACGCTCTCACAAGCGCAGCATTGAAGTGGTCTACCTGCACGACTTATTACGGCTGTTGAAGCCTGCCGCCGTCCAAAATGACGCGGGCCATGTCGGCTGCTGCAGCTGCAGCTGTACTGCTCGCGTGCAGCAGCTTTGTGACCAGCGCTCATCCTGCAGTTCCCTCCAGCAACACGGTCTTCACAGGTAGGATAAGTGATAGTGCCAGCCGCCGTAGGACTCGGCAACCAGGGTCCTCGGACCGTCACAGCAGCAGTCTGGCACAGAAACCGTGGTCCCTGGCCTACTCCTCGCAGCATGTACCAACATGGTGCTTAATGTGAATCGAAACGTATCAATGAACAACTCCTGGTTGAGTACCGCTGCTTGCGAAATGGAAGAATCTTTATGGCCTGTTCGCTGGGCCGCGAGGCCATTCCCCAGTTGCTGGCTGCTGGCAGGATGGTTCACGTCACATCATGATCCTCCCTTGCCTTTTAGAAGGACATCCGCATTCGTTGGCGCAGGAACGACAGGGCGGCAGATGCAGCAGACGTCACCCGCACCAACCGCCACAGCCGGAAAACCTACCGCTGCCGCTCCGACACTCACCCCGGCGGGCAAAGCCGCCGCCGCCACGCCCCTTGTCTGCTCGCCAGATGACCTGCTCTGCTTTGAGGTCCAGGCACAAAGGTGAGCAGCGCGTGTGATTCTCCAGACCTGCTGCATCACAGCATATGGTGTTGCAGCAAAGTGGCACTGCAAGCAGCTCGTCCTCTGTGGCGGTCCTTGCAAGAGTGATGTCAGTTTGATCACACATTGTCCTGGGCCGTGACAGCGCGCAAAACCTGTTGCAGGGGAGCTGACACCGGCAACTGCTCCGCTTCATCCGCAGCAGCTGAAGCAGCGGCCCGTGCCATCAACACTGGCGTGTTCATCCCCACCAACGGCGGCGGTGAGCCGACAGATGCAACCAGCCTCCGTGTCCATGTGCAGCTGTCCATGATGCTTCAGAAGTTCACATTTTACCTGGCTGCGTACAACCTGCAGATTGAGGTGCAATCATTTGAGTCATGTGCCAGCTGCAACTATGGATGCCGCACAATGCCGCATTTCTGCAAGACTCGGCGGGTGCTGCCAGCCGTCCACCACAAGGCAGCCGCGTTTCAGCTCAAGCATCTCGCATTGTAATCCACTGGTTCCATCAAATGTGCAACACTGGTCTGACAGAGGAGTGCCTACTGTGCTGCCTGCAGCCGCCGCAGCAGCAGTCGCGCAGACCTCTGCTTCCGCTGCGCGCTGCCTGCGTGCTGGCGCCCCTGCGCCCGCTATAGAGGCGCTGCCCGGCAGCACCAGCCTCCTGCCAAGTATGTCGTGGACTTGTCATACAGACTGAGTTAGCAGCACAAACATAGTGTATCCTCTGACAGCGCGGCTTGCAATCCCTCGAGACTTGAATTGTTCTTCCTGGCGGAGCAGATGTGATGTGTGTTTCCAACCGCATGCCTGGCCATGCATTCCAGTCAAAGTGTCTCTGATTTACAATGGCAAGCACACAGGCGTGGACAGGTCGCAACGGCTGGGCACTGCCAGCTGGCGTGATAGACGGCGCCCGCATCTGGCAATCCTCAACGCGACGTTTGCTATTGCTGAGGGGCAATACATATCCCGCAATGACACACTTTACTGCTACTCGCAGATTCACCTGTCGCCCAAGAAGCACTTGCTGCTGGGGCCGCGGCATCTGCTGCCGTTGATGCGGCGATCCAGGTACAGTAGGATCAGCCGCTCAGAGGTGTGCACGAGTTCCCCACGTTGTTACATGACCAGCTGCACAGTGTGTTCTTGTGTACGCATCGTCATGGTCCACAGCGTACAATAGGTTTTGTCTGGCAGACCCATAACTTGACTGCCCGGTATTCGTCTGACATCACACATGTCTAGATTGGCTTGCTAGCCATCTGGTAAACGATCAGATCCTTATGGTGCATTCAGGAGATGGTTGTCTTTTCTACTGCAGGCTAGAGCGCTGTCGGCAGCGCACAACTGCACAGGCGCCACGGCGGAGGCTGCCACTGCACAGCGCGGCTTCCGTGATGCCAACAGCACAGCTCCAGGCGCGTCAAGGTTGATGTGAATTGCAATGAGCCCCGAGAGAGGTCACTGTTGTATGATTCCAGCATTCTCAGCAGAGGTTCCGAACTTTGTGATGAAACATTTCTCATCCTCGCAATTCAAACACGTTTTCATCCGCATGCAGAGTCGCCCGCGGCGCTGGCGGCATTTGCGTCCTCCCGGGCTGCAGACGCGGCGGCCACAAACTGCACTCTGGCGCCCACCGGCGGCTGAAACCGCTACCGCAGGCGACGAGTTCTGAATCACCGTTGCCAGGTTCATGACGATATCAGCTTCACTTATTGCAGCAGCGGCGCACTGGTGGCGCACAAGGGTCACTTAGCTAGCCGCTGAAGCCAAAGAAGTGAGATGAGCTTAGTATCAGGCTCTATAGCAATGTGATAGTAGCACGGGCGTTTCAAGACACCTTTATGTGAGCTGCATCCCCTGCCCCCCGGTCCATGTGTTTGTCCCGAGAGCTCGGCATTGATTGATCATGGGCGCACCTCAATCAAGGAGAATGAATCGACAGGTGTGCCACCACTATGTCAGGATTAGGGCTGCCACCCAGGTCGAGCAGCTGCTTTGCGCTTGATCACGACGTCGACGTGCTGCCTTACAGATGCTCGCAAGTCTCATCGACGGCGTAAAAGATGGCGGTGACACGCCCGGGTTGCGCGCTGCTGGCCATCGCTCTGGTGCTGGATCGCGCATGCCTTGATGGTGACAATACATCGCAGCCAGCCTTCAGCCTGAACTGGCAGTGCCGCACTGCCGCATGAACATGTCATTGATGATGCATGCTCTGATGCAGAAGCGAGCGGCGAAAAAAACGAAACATGTCAGCAGCTGACCTCGCTGCATTCCATGTTCCGTCCAACTTCGCATATACTGTCCCAACAGGGTGACGCCGAGGCTGCGCTGCCATAACTCTGACAGCAGCAGGTGTGCGTGTTATTCGAAAGACTGCGTGGCACACGGCGCAGCCTTGCTGCTCTATCTGCGAAAGACGACTCCAAGGCAACCAAGGATGGAAAAAGAATCCACCCTTGAAACTGCCAGGGAAGGCTTCCCTGCCTGTACGCTAGTCAGTCCGATGGGAGGGAGCGGTATCAGCAGTTCTGGTGGCAGGCGCCGGGCTGCCGGCAGCTGCGTTTCCGTTTGCCGCCACGTGCTGCGCCGTGATTGTGGCAGATCTATCGGAATCCGGTTCAGGACTGGAGGCTTGAGGGACCTGAAGAAACCGCAGGAAACGTCTAGATGAGGCTGCCTGATCTCAAGGTGAAAACCACACGCTGCAGTGACGCTTCAAATCACTGAGCATCTTAAAAAGCGGCTGCGCAATTCGTGATAGATGTTGCTTCCCCCAGCTTTGGCCGCTGCTGCCCTTCGAGGCTACGGCTATTGGATTACACTGTTGCGGCAGATGACTGTTACTTGCTGTTCAACAGCCTCCGACGGTTGGAGCCTTGTGGCTCCAACACCAAGTGGCGCAGACCAGATGACGTCAGCCCACGCGCGTCAGAGTGTGTTGGGTTGTGACGCATCTCGAGAGCGAGCTCCGACCTCCGACCGAGTAAAAGCAGCAGCGCAGAGACACGGCTCCACAACACACTCCCAGCTCTTCCTCAACTCTCTGAAACCTCCAATTTCACTCACTGCTACCGTTTTCTCTGTCGTCGCCGCAGCCCAGCTGCACAGCCAGCAATAGCTCGCACTCCGGCGATGGCGGAAAACATGGTGGTACGCACGTCAACGGTCACGGTGCTCGCGCTCGTTCTAGCGCTGGTTGCAGCATCGAGTACAGAAGTCTCGGCACGCAGTCTGCATGGTATGCTTCGTCGCTTCGCTTTCTGCCGTGGAAAATAGTAGTGAGTATGTGGGCCAGGCCGACTGGGGTGCCGGTTGGGGCGAGGGTCAAATTGCCTGTCTGAAGAGTCTCGTCAGACTTCATACCGCTGCAATGAGCGATACAGAAACCAGTCCCTCTATCTGCTGTGAGGCGTGTGACACGCAGTTGGACTCACTCGCCCGCCAGGGTCATCGGTCCATGACCCGTGCTGGCAGCCACTAGTGGCTGCCAGCGAGTACTCGCTTGTCAGAGTGAAATGTGCAAAGTCCGCAGCGGAGAGGATGGGGTGCTGCAAGACCATCTGAAACTTTCGGCATGGTGTTGTGCACCTGCGTCTCTGACGCTCTACGGGAATGCTTCACAGACGGTGACCTCATGGCACCGGCAGCCTCCAACTCCTCGCCTGTGTACGGAACTTCCAAGAGAGCAGCATGAAATCTGGTTCTGAACGTGTTTGACAGATGCAGGCCGCAAGATGCTGCAGTTCACGCAGATGTTTGGTGTGCCCGCTGCTGCTGCGGCCGTCGCTTCTGGTAGAAACTCGACAGCGGCCGCGGCCGCTGCATCCAGCTCAGGTATGTCGCAGAGGTCGTTGGCTGTGTCTGTCTACTGCATCCAGCAGCTTCGCTGTCCGTTACCATGCGCCAAAAGCAAGCACCTTTCGTGTTTGCCTTCCCGGAAAGCTGCGGAACACAGCCGAGATATCGTTGAGTCGTGATTGATGACCGCTCGCTCCTGCAATTGACCCCTTGTTGGGCTGCTCTGCCGCAGGTCACGAGTCTGCGACTGCGGCAGCGGCAGTCGAAGCTACCAACTTCTACGCCCAGGGAGCCTCACTGTACTCGAGTGCAGCTGCCGCGGCAGCATCAGCCGGCAACTTTGGTGCGGCCCTGCCTGCTGCCTGCGTATGAATCCTGTCAGTAGTGCAGTGGCATGTCATCGCTGAGCCCCAGCTGCCAGCACCACCAGTACTCTTGGTAGCGCACCATCGCTGCTCCAGGCGTACGCTAAGCTCATGTTGTTTTGCTTGGAAGATATGTGTTTCTGCACAGATTTCTCCAACTCAGCCGCGGCTGCCGCCGCTGCTGCGTCGGACAACGCATCCTCTGCCGCTGCCGCGGCTGCGGCAGCCGGGACATCTCCGCCGCTGCCGCCGCGGCAGCAGCCAGCAACTCGGCACCGCCGCTGCGGCTGCTGGCGGGTCTGGCTTCGGTGGTGGCGGCAGTGCCGCAGGCGCTGCTGCTGCAGGTACCCAGAGGCCGTGCCATCCCTGTCCGCATCAAACGCTCTTCGTAACTGCTGTATCCAAACTGACTACGTCGTTCACGTGCCACATCGATGATTCATCACAGCAGAGACTGCCAGTGTCCGTGCGCATGCATCGATTCATCAAGATGCCTGTAGCAGACCATGAGAAGCCCTCACATGTTATTGCGAAGATAATCAAGCCTCTCGCGGTTTTCGAAAGAGCTCTGATCACGAATGCTATCTGCAGGTCGCAAGCTGCTGCAGTTCACGCAGCGCTTTGGCGTGCCTGCTGCCGCAGCGGCTGCCGCTTCTGCGGCTAACGCGTCCAACTCCGGTACGCTGTAGAGACCAGCGTCCATGTCTGTTTCAGGCTGCTTCCTGTCGTGCTTCTTTGCCATCCTCTTTCAGCAATATGCATGCAAGTACTGATGTCCTGCTGGTTAACCAGCAGGACATCAGAACCGGTTGTGCTACGAACCCTGGATGGGCTCCTGATGCGCACTGCTGCGCTTTAGGGGACGAGGTTGCGGCTGCGGCTGCGGCAGTGGCGGCCACCAACTTCTACGCCACTGGCGCCTCACTGTACTCGGATGCCGCTGCCGCAGCAGGGGATATCGGTGAGCCCTTGTCTTTGTACCCTCGCTGCTGTAGTGCTTTCGCTGCCAGCATCAGAATCGCCAGCAGTGCAGCGTATATTGCAGGCTGGTGATCAGCATTAGTGCTGAACGCTGTTCCTGTGCAGACATCTCCAACTCGGCCGCAGCTGCCGCCGCTGCTGCATCGGACAATGCATCCTCTGCCGCTGCCGCAGCTGCTGCAGCTGGTGACAACTCAGCCGCTGCCGCCGTGGCTGCAGCCGGCAACTCGGCTGCCGCCGCAGCAGCCGCTGCTAGCAGCGGCTGCTGCGCCCAGCGCTGGCGGTTCTGGCTTTGGGGGCAGCGGCAGCGCTGCAGGCGCTGCTGCCGCAGGTACTCACAGGCCACGCACATTTATCTTCGGATCAAATCTTCTTTGTGCCTGCCGCATCCATTTTGCCGTTCCTAATGTGCCCAACTGATGATTCAATAAAGCGGAGGCTTCCAGTCTCTGTGCGCATGCATCGATCGACCAAGATGGTTGCAGCAGGCCATGAGAGGATCTCCCATGTCATGGCGAAAACGACTGACTTCACCATGTTGTGTCTAAGCGAGCTCTGATCACGAAAGCTCTCTGCAGGTCGCAAGATGCTCCAGTTCACACAGCTGTTTGGCGTGCCCGCTGCCGCCTCGGCTGTCGTTTCCGGCGGCAACTCGGCCGCGGCAGCGGCCGCCGCATCCAACTCAGGCATGCCATTCTGCAGACTGCTCTTGCAAACTATACCTGCATTGCCTATTTCGAGCATCAGCGTGATCGGGGGTAGGGTGCGGCCGCAGAACCAAATACGCATTCTGCATAACTCAGTCATAGGCCTTCCACTGCCGCTGCTGCAGGCCACGAGACAGCAGCATCAGCTGCAGCGGCCGCCGCCACGAGTTTCTACGCCAGCGGAGCGCAATTGTACTCCGAGGCTGCCGCTGCTGCTGCTGCGACAGGCGACTTTGGTGAGCCCTGTCGGTTGCAGCTGCACATACGCCCCAGCGTAGCCATGGTATATTCCCAAGAGGTTCAGCAGCACGCTATGCGGACGCCGGTCATCCTGGCTCGACTAACGATACTTCGGTGTACGCAGACACCTCCAACTCTGCTGCAGCTGCCGCCGCCGCTGCGTCAGACCATGCGTCTTCTGCCGCTGCCGCTGCCGCTGCCGCTGCCGCTGCAGCCGGTGACGGCGGCTCCGCCGCAGCAGCCGCCGCGGCAGCCAGCAACTCGGCAGCTGCCGCCGCCGCGGCTGCCGGCGGGTCTGGCTTTGGTAGCAGCGGAAGCGCCTCCGGCTCTGCTGCAGGTGCTGCTTTCGGGAACCACATTTGGATGCTTGTGCCATTTCTTGTGCCATTTCTTGTTTTCCCGGGCCGCAGCTTCCTACCTCCTGCCGAAATTGCATGACGTTCTGCATGTAGCAGCATGCGCCTGACGCTGTAACAATACACGCCATTGACGAGGGTCCCTGTCGACTCGTCCAGCTGCAAATGCCTGTGGCTGTGCAGTCTGATTACGGACCACTCCGGATCCGCCACCCATGCAGGTCGGTAAGCGGCGCGTGATGCACATCCGCGTGAGCATACGTCAAGACACTGTACTGCCGAATGGCCTTTCCCAAGATGAGGCGGTGACCAGCACTGCATCAAGAGACATGGACTGCCAGAAACGATGGCCCGCTGTAGAACATCAGCTGAAAGAAACACTTAGTAGGACCCATACACACTCCTCCAGGAACACATGCAGTAGTGGTAGACGAAGCGGAAAAGCAGCCTGATAGCAAAGTCTTGCAGCATGTTCATGTGGACTCTGGGGCGGTATTGCTGTCACCTCGAAGCATCGTCGATTCTCTGCAATTTTGACGATGTTGTCAACTGCTTAGGTAGCACCTCCCTAGGCCCCGATCCCACCCCGCAGCGCCACATGTTCTGCTTCACGCGCCCATGCGAAACATCGCGCCCATGCAAACATCACCTCACTGAGGCTTCATCTGACGGAGGTGTGATGCAAAGTACGCGGCGCAGCCACACGTCACAGACAGGCGCTGCTCTGCCGAGCTCGCCGTGCGCCCAGGGCACGGCTGCGGCAGGCGGCAGCGGGCCTGCCGCAGCTTTCTCAAGGTATCCTACTGCTGTCCCCCCGAAGCTTCGACGTGAGCGCGCAGCAGCAGTGAATTATGCCGCGTGGCGCGCCTTCTCTTGTTTCCATGCTCATCCCTCTGTGAGAGGCGGCAATTGCGTCAGGCATGGCGCGCACTGCATTTGTGCAGGTTGCAGGAGCAGGAGCGGCTGCAGTAGACCTGCTGCTTTCAACGCACCAGTCGATCGCGTGAAAACAATCCAGCAGCATCATGTTGTGCACGGTTGTTCATCGTCCATTCGCGCATGCGTCCACATGGACGCCTGTGCATTGTGTCCGCCGCCGCAGCAGCTGCTGAGCCGAATCATAACATCTGCCGATATCCAAAAATCCGCCAAAGCAGGCATTTCCCCTGTCATCAAAATTGATTGTTGCGGCCACGCGTCGTGATCCATTTCATTTGCTCCCACCTGGCGCTCCCACCCTTCACAGCTGGATGGAATGAGGCGACGTACCAGAGCGTTGCACACACGTGTCGCCGCCACAGCTGAGAAGACCTCATTACTCACGAGACTGCGCGGATGGTATAAACTGACCGCTCTGCATGATTGCAGAACACAATTCACTGTCGCGCCACCCATCACTCAGCTCGCCAGCAGCTAATTCCGCCGAAGCTGCCTCCCGAAGCCGCAAGCTCGTGCTCGAAGCCTTACTTCCGCGGAGTAGCGACATGGCGGCGGCACGCGTCGCGACCGTGACTGCTGCGCTGCTCGTGCTCGCGCTGTGCTTGCTGACGGCACCGAGCGTGGGTGCCTCTGCACGGAATGGTGTGCACCGACCAACACTGTTGTAGGGGTCGCTTTGCCCACACACGCAATGCGTGTGCACAGCTGACTGCCGGCCAACAACTTCCTGCAATGTGGCGAGAGCAAAGAGCTGAGGTCCCAGACCGACCAAGGTCAATTTTGGCCCCGCGTGATCAAACAAGGCCAACAGAGACCGAGAATCGTCCATGCACATACACGCGGTCGTGCTCACGAACGACCGCCGCTATCAACGGGAGTGTGCAGACATGGTGGCACTGCCAGTCAATTGTGATTCTTCATGCCCGCCCTCTCATCCTATTTGCGTGACCGCCGCCTCCAACAGGGTCTGCTGTGTCTGAAAGATTTGGCATCACTTTTGCTCGCTGACACCGCTGTTGCTGTTGCTGCAGGTCGCATGCTGAAGCAGAGTGCCGCTGCGGCCTCCGCCACTGCGGCAGGCAACGGCGCAGCGGCTGCCGCAGCCGCCGCAGCCGCCTCCGGAAACGCTGCGGCCGCAGCAGCTTCAGCTGCGAGCGCCGCCGGCTTCTTCCAGAGCGCTGCGGCAGCCGCCGCCGCGGCTGGCGACTGCGGTGGGTCTTGCGTTGTAATTGAGCAATCAATTATCGCAGTGCCAGCTGGAGTAGATACCTGGCAGGCGCTGCCACTGGTTGGTCTGGTGATGTATTCATGTTCTACGTAGGGACTCTCTGAGTTGGCAGCTGGACTCGTCGTTTGAACATTTCCACGATTTTCGACAGGTGCCGCCTCGGCAGCGGCCGCCTCTGCCGCCTCGGCCGCCGGCACCGCGTCTTCCGCCGCCGCGGCCGCCGCTGGGGATTCCAGCGCCGCTGCCGCCGCAGCTGCCGCAAACGGCGCCGCATCTGCCGCTGCTGCCGCTGCTTCCAGCGGACCCTGCAGCGGAGGCTCTTCTGCGTCTACTGCTACCGCCGCCACCGGTGGCGGGGCAGCCGCTGCCTCGGCCTCAGGTATTCTGCTGTCTTTTCTGACGCGACTTTCTGTGCTGCCACTTTTCTTTGATTTGCACGCGACACAGCAATACGTGTTTTTGATTTGCGTCGGAACAGCATGGCCAATGATATCTGGACGATCGCGCAGCAGTGCTTGCTATGTGCACACCCTTTTCAAGTTTTTTTCAGGCGGTCGATGTTTCTTTTCCTTGTGAACAGGTCGCAAGCTGCAGCAGTCGGCAGCTGCCGCATCGGCCACCGCTGCCGGCAACGGTGCCGCAGCAGCGGCTGCCGCTGCAGCCGCCTCAGGCATGTCGCCTCTGGATAGGTGCTGTGTCAAGTCCTGATGATGATGGCTCAACAATGCGTGCTTGATGTGCTTCTCGTCTTGGGCGCTGCAAATTGACAGCATGCTGATGCCGCGTTTGTCCCACAGGCAGCAGCTCAGCTGCCGCCGCGGCGGCGGCCTCCGCCGCTAGCTTCTTCCAGAGTGCTGCAGCAGCTGCTGCCGCTGCTGGCGACTGCGGTGCGCTGCCAATCAAAACACATGTGACATTCAGTGCCTGCAGTTCGCCGCACACATGCTCAGTTCTCAGGCTGCGGGCATCCATGAAAGAGGAACAGATGACCTTCCTTCATCACTTGTTTCCACTTGATTTGTGCTTGACGTAAGATCCTGATGTCGTCAAAACAGGTGGTGCCTCGGCTGCCGCCGCCTCTGCCGCTTCCGCAGCTGGCACCGCCTCGTCCGCTGCCGCCGCGGCTGCCGCCGCCGGTGACTCGAGCGCAGCCGCGGCTGCTGCCGCTGCCAACGGCGCTGCCGCCGCCGCCGCCGCTGCTGCCTCCAGCGGGCCGTGCGGATCTAGCGGTGCAGCTGCCGCCGCTGCCTCCGCCGGCGGCGCCTCTGCCGCGGGCGGTGGCGGCAGCGCTGCCACAAGCGCTGCGACAGGCACGGAGTTTTTGCGTGCCCTTCTGCCCTACCAAATCCGTGTCGTCTAAAGGCAGTCATCCATGATGCGCATTGCCAGTCTAAAGAGGGATATGCATGTACTGTGGTCAGCCGTCGCCTGTCTAATTTTAGGGTTTTCTGTTGCTCTTCACAACGCAGGTCGTCGCTGACGATTATGGCACCTCATCACCTCCTGTGCCGCACCCGATGACTTGGCAGCCACGCAAGGAACTATTAGCAGTGCTTACAGCTCGTCTCCAGTCAACGCAATGTTGGATTTAGGCAGCGCCGACATGCTGTGGTCGATGGTAGTTTGTAAAGGCTGGCATTTCGCCGCATTGCAGTGTCGGACAGCGACCTCTACCTGAGAATTCCTGCCTGCAAGCCCGATGCAAACTTTTGTGTGCAAGCTTGCCTGGGAAGTTGCTTCATCGATTTGTGCAGTTTGATCAAGACAGTATGTAATATGATGCTCCGACAACAACAGCGTGCAGTCCGCCGCGCGTGCAGTACATACTGGTATCATTGTGGACATACATTTGTGCAGATCGGTTTCAGCTGAGGTTGTAGATATAGCGTGCATTCTCATGAACGTGTCGGTATCATTCAGCTGCGCCAATGATTCTATCCCAATTAGTCATGCATACAACCTCCTAAAACCATGCAGGTCTTTGACGATACAAACACAGCATTCATGCATACCAATCCTTGAACCTAAAATTGCTACACAGTCGAGTATAGCAACATGCCACCTGCAATGCTACACAGCATTCATGCATTCCAATAGCCTGACGAGACCATCAGCGATTGCGGCAGCGCAAAACAGCGAAAAGCGAAGATATACGACTATACCACACCACGTTGATTCGTAGTGTCCACCTACTGTTACATTTCCTCCACAGGAACTGCGCAGATAAGCTCCACGGAGGGATGTGTCGCCAGCGCCGGGGCAAAGGCCCAGCCGCCCTTCACCGGGCTGCAAGGCCCTTCCGGCTTGCGCCAGCGACGCTTGGGCAGACGAACTTGATTCCCATGACTTTGTCGGTGGTAGACGTCATGTCGCCCCTGCCTCAGATGGGCATCACAGGCCCCGGGGCCTGGATTTCGGGCGCGGGCGCAAACTGCACGCCACTCAGCCCGAAAATGGCTCCAATCGCGTCTTCGGCTATTTGCTCCGCCTCCGGCGGCGACAGGTCCTGGTTTTCCGGCGTCGGCGCCAGGAAGATGATGATGTCCAGCCCGCCGCTGCCCTCGGGCGCTGGTGCGCCGCCCGGCTGCTGCAGCCGCCGGCCGTGGTGCTGCGTGAGGTGGGTGGAGTCTGAGACACCGGCGGACGTATCCCAGGCGCGTGCAGCACCGTCAGATGCCATCCCGCGCAAGTGGTGGCCTGCACAATCAGCACAAGGGTCGTTCTCATTGCCGGCTGCCCGGCAAGCTACTTTGCAGAATGCATCCGTTGCGTTGTGTCGCCCCAATGCGACAATCATAGACTTATCAGGTTGGTACTACAGAGCTTCAGCGCACTGACAGTGCCTTTGGATTGTTCAGGCATAGCAGCTGCTATGCAGGTGGCGCTGCCCCTGGGTCAAATGCGCGAAAGCTACTGCCTCGTTGCACACATGCGGGGCAGAGGCTCGCTTCCTTGAGTAAGCAAATATGCATGGTTGAGCCACCATTCGAATGCCGAACTGCTCACTAAGGGTCGATGAACGTCGCACCCAAGGCTGCTGCCGGCACAGCGGAGATGAGGCACAGGCAGGCCACCGCCAGAATCGCCGCCGACTTCACCATCCTATGAAGACGGGAATCAGATCTTGATCGACTGGATGTTTCAACTTGGTTGTTGTGATAGAACAAGCAAGGGCTTCGGAAACACGTCACCGCTACCAAACGTGGCTTCCGCCTCGGGGTCGTTTCGACCCCTGCCAAGTGGGGGAGGAAAACTTGCCACGCTCATGAAACTCATTCGAAGCTTGCAGCTCAGATCCAGCGGGCCGCTCGGACGCTGTTGAAGTCATGTCATGGCACGGCGTCTGCATCTTGCAATGTATAGAAAGTACGTACTTTGTAATTATGGCACATTCGGCAACAGCGATACCCGCCTCTCGGAGCAGCTGCAGGGAGAAAGTCACAGAAGGCAGCCTCTATCATCGACAGCTATATGAAGTCTACAAGATGCGGCGCAAATTACACTACCTGGTATCACTTACACGATCGAACTACCTTTCGCAAGGGCCTCAACTCAAAGGAAAAACGGTGGCATCATGCTTTGGCCGTGGTGCCTACCAGCACACAGAGTGAACTTCCGTCCACCTTCTGTTCAGGATCGAGGCATGCAGAGCGAACTTCCAACCACCTGCTGGTCTGGATCGAGGCAGGCAGAATGTGTCATCCGCAGAAAACATGGGATGGGGTAGGGCTGCTGACGGCAGCTCCCTTTTTTCCAGGGCCTACTTCATATGGCCCGCCAATATGTCCTTTTATTTTCTCCCTCCATCTAGGCAGGCTGGTCGGCTTGCGGCGCCACATGAGCGAGGCGGGCAGAGCAGCCGCGTCACCGCCTGGTCGATCGCTGCTGGATCAACCATTCCACCTCCATCGGGCTTCTGCATCCACCGTGCGCTGGACACACACGGTTGCGGGAAGCGCGTAGGCCATTATCCTGCGTGCACAGTATGATTTAGTTGATTAGCTGATGAACACGCCTGCCAACGGCAGTGAAACCTGGCACGATCACAGTATGGCAACAGTTTGAAGGTCCCGGCAGGACATGCCGGACGTCGTGTTGTCGGAAGTTGTGCCAAACTCACGACAGCTGCAGATGCAATGCAGACCGAGCGACTGCAGGAGGGCAGTACAGGCAGGGAGGATGCATTTGCGCACCTTGCGAGACCTGTGGGTCCGTTTCAGGCTGCACGCAGCAGGCGGCGCCCGAACGGTAGGTCTGCAAACGACATGCAGGTGACGTTTTTCTTTGCCATGTATTCTTTGCTGCTTATGTCCGAATGTATCTTTGTTCATAGAGTCTGTATTGGTAGTACCGCCTGTTCACTCTGGAAGCGCTCCCCAGCTGCCATCCTGCTGCGGACTCTCATTTCGATCCATCTTCATTCCATTTCACTATCAGTTGGGTCCTGCCCGCCTAGACACTAATGCAGACTGCATGCCGCAACGTCCTGGAAGAGCCGCAGCCTTTGGAGCTGCAACATATGTCGCTCGAAAGCTGAGGCGCAAAGCTGTCATACAGCTTTTGTACACTCTTACTAGGATCCACCACAGCTGCTATCCAGTCGGCAATGTGGTGCCACAGCCCCTGGCAGGACGGCCTGTGCCACATTTCAAAAGTGAGTTTGCGCACCCGTCGTGAAGCCCTGCTGGCTGGAAACAGCTGGGTTGAACGCCGGGGTCGGTACGCCGGCCGTCGTGGTCGGCACGCCTTCCCCGCGAGCAGACACGGGGAAGGTCAGCAGGGCAGGCGAGGGATATATTATCGGGGTCGGGCCCCCGCTAGTGGGCGTTGGGGTGGTGGGAGTCGTTGGAGTGGTGGGAGGGCCGCCCGTTGGGGCCGTGGGCGCGGTGGGGTTCGGCGGAGTGGGGGGCGTGGGAGGGGTAGGGGGGCCGCTTGTTGGGGTTGGAGCGCTTGTTGGAGCCGTCGGTGCGGTGGGGGTCGGGGGCGGAGCTGGAGGCACGGCTGCAGGACAAAAGCACCAATGCATCAAACATGTAGGGTTCAACATCATGCCAACACATATGTGTCTGCTCGACTCACAGTCTGCACGGCTGAAGCATCAATCAGAATATCAGATACGTGGGGCCCAATTGGACAGGGACAGGGAAGCCTGTGCATGCACAAGGACGCCTGTGCATGTGCCGCTGCCTGGATTACGTATCGCTGTGACGTAATGGCATCAATTGTGATTCAGTGCAGTAGAGATGACTGGAAGCCGCACGTGGGCAGCCGCTGCCGGACGCGGCTGCAGCTGCGGCAGCCGCACTGCCGGAAGCCGCTGCAGCTGCAGCAGCAGCGGCGCCTCCTGCAATCACAAGGTCCACAGCGTGTCTTGTTGTCAACCTGTGGTCGTTGAACAGCAAAGCATAATATGAACATGTGAGCACGTTCAGCAGCATCACATATGCGCCTCATCATGGACGCAACAGGTAGATGACGCGAGAAGGCGCTTTTGCCAACCCTTCTAACACATGCACATGCTTACGGGCTCGTGATCAGGTTCGAAGAAGCTTAGTCCGGGTGTGGCCAGGCGTATAGGCGTACCACTGCCAGACGCTGCCGCTGCGGCGGCGGCGGCCCCACCGAAGCCGCTGGCGGCGGCCGCCGCGGCAGCGGCTGCTCCGCAGTTGCCTGCGGCAGCAGCGGCAGCGGCGGCAGCTCCGAAGCAGCTAGCTGCAGCAGCTGCTGCGGCAGCGTTTCCTGAAAGTGACGTTGAGAAGTGGTAAACACAGCATCCTCATGAATGGCCAGAGAATAGACTCATGGTCCTGCGTTGCAGTAGGTCATTTCACATGCACTGATAGCAGCCAGAATTGACAGCAGACATACATCAAGCAAGGACGAGCAGGCTTCACCAGATGCGGCGGCAGACGCGGCGGCGGCACAGCCCGACCCAAACCTGCATAGCGTTTAAAGCGAAGATGCTGAAGGATTCTAGAAGATGTGCCGAAGTTCCCCAAGCATGAGTATACAACTCAAGCAGCACAGACACATGCTTCGGATGCCACGCACGTGTGTCAGCATGCTGTACTGCTGTTGATTGTGCAAAACGAGGCTGAAGGCTTACTGTCCCGCGCCACTGCCGCTGGTGGCTGCGGCGGCTGCCGCCGATGCAGCCGCGGGGCTTGTGCCAGACACCAGGCCTGCAACATCGAAGTCCAGACATGGTGCATGGTATGAAAATCTCTTTAGAGAATCAGTGCCAGAAATGGCATGTTCAGCGACATGTGTCCGTCTTGCCGTTAGCACATCGTGCATCATCAGGCCCCTGCTGGCAGCCACGAGACGCATGTTAGTATGGAGCCAACAGGGGCTGGGCGTCGGTGCCGACCAGCGCCTCGAAGAAAACATAAGCAAAAGCCAAAAGGTCCGCGATCTCGTGCAGCGCTCGTTTGATTGTAGCCACAATCTACAGTGGTCCCGTCCCCAATTTCCCGAAGAACGACTTTGGAAGAGAAGGCTGTTGTGGACTTGAGTATGGCATGCTGATGCCGGCACATTACAGTCTGTCGCACTCTTCATGCTCAACCTCACCGGGGCAGCCGTTCGACGCAGCAGCAGCCGCAGCTGCCACAGCGCTGCTGGAGGCTGCAGCGGCCGCGGCGGCAGCAGCAGCACCTGCGAGAAGAGCACACGGCGGTCAGCATGAGCAGGCTGCCACCGACGCTTTGTGTTGTCAGCGAGTGTGCTGGCCATTCTTTGCCAAGGGACTGATGGCTGCAACACATGCCCGTCATAGCAGGGTCTGCTGTCGATCATTCTATTTTGGGACGCATCATTGATAATGTCCAGACAACATGGACATTATGCGTGCAGATTGTCCAGACAAGGGAGAAAGAGGGACTGACTGCCGGCGGCGGCGGCGGCGGCAGCAGCGGCGACGTCAAAGCCGGAGGCAGCTGTGGCGGCGGCAGCCGCTGCACCGCAGTTGCCAGCAGCTGCCGCAGCTGCAGCAGCGTTGCTGCATCAAGAAAAGGAAGATATGTCAAGTTGTGGGTGCTATGACACAGTACCACAGTAGCTCCGATTCCCAATAGCAGCAGGCAGGGTCGGTTGCACATGCTGCAGTACCTCGCAAGTATGCTAAAGTAGTGCAAGAGAATGTCAGACCAGTATTGCAAAAAGTGTGACAAACAGCCAGAACATGTACCTGAAGCAGCTTGCAGCAGCGGCAGCAGCAGCGGCGCCGCCTGAGGCTGCCGCAGCAGCGGCAGCAGCGGCACACACAGAGGAGCAGTCTGGAACATGAACGTGGTAAAATAAACTGACGACCCCCATGCGATCATTACATTGCGGCCGCCGCACTTACGTAAACCGATTGATCAAAACCCGGATATATCTGGGCTCCAATGCTCAGCAAGGAACGGTGCCCAATCATGAAACGTATGGTCCAGCAGGCACTGAGACAGCAGCTCACTGGCCGGTCTGGCCGATGTTCTGGGCGGCGGTGGAGGCGGCTGCGGCCGCAGCAGCGGCGCCGGTGCCTCCCGTGGCAGCGGCGGCGGCGGCGGCTGCGGAACCCGCCGCAGCTGCTGCGGCGGCCGCCGCAGAGTTGGCGCCGCCGGCCGCAGCCGCGGCTGCGGTCGCAGCGCTGCCGCCAGAAGATGTCACGCCCGTCGCGGCAGCGCTGCCCTGCCGCAGCCGGCGGCCTGTCCAGGTGGCCGCAACAATGTGTGATGGCCAGGCCAGCCAGTCAGCGGGTCACGTTGGACACCGCTACGTTAAAACGAGGCACATTTCGATTCGGTCTCACGAAGCTGACATGCCAGCGTAGTGGCGGAAGGAAAGATTCTGGCGGGCCCGATTGATTTGCTGAAGAACTAGCCATCCGTCGTCTGGCTGCGAGAGTGACATTCTGAAAAGGAGAACGTCATCCAAGTGTCCTGAAGAGCTGATCTTGTTTCAATTTTTTCTGGACATCAGAACCTCTGACACTTGCAATTGTGTATGAGCAAAAAGAATGGTCTTTTCAATGGTAAAGTAGCAGTGTGAAACAGCGAACAAACGCAAGGACTTTCGTGTCTGCAGCCAAGGCTGGAATTCACCACTCTAAGATAGCGCGCACAGCCAAATGTCAGGATCAGACTTTTGAGCGCGAGGCAACGTCAGCGGAGGCGTGCTGCGAATTGCACACCCGGAAATATGACGGCGGAATGCTCGGCGGCCAAGGATCCTGTCGAAAGGAGCATCAGCAGCAACACCGCCAGCGATGAGGCGTCGGCCACGCGCGACGTTGCCATGGTTATTGCCTGTCGCGCTTTCGAACGGAGGGCTGCAACCAAAAGATTATGAAGATGGACACAGCTGCAGCTGGGAGGCGTTCTGAATGATGAAGAGTCGGGAGGAAGCCTTCTCACGAACAGACGCGGCCAGATGCGAGATTTTGAATCTAGGAGATTCACGCGACTCCAATGTACGATGTGGCTCCAGCTGGCAGATCGTCCACCAGGTGGCCCCAGAACACCAAGAAAAGACAATGAAACAATCAGGTTCAAGTGCATGTTGAGCCAGAGCCTCATTCAGGCTTGATATGAGGCCCGCGGCGCGGACAGTGACACATAAATTCAGCTCATCAAGAGACTTGCATCGCTTCTCTGACTAGTACCACATTTCTCCTTGTCAGCAGGCTCCTGGACAGCAGGAGACAGCAGTCACTGTGAGCAGCGGCAGCCAGCGGCGGAGCAGCGCCGTTGAGGCCTCCTGCAAATGCAACAGCTACTCACTGCCAGCTCAGTTCCAGCGGCACCATGCAGCCAACGGCACAGCAGCGAGCGACCTACATGTGCGTTTGGCGCCGGAAAGATGGCTGCCGCCAAGGCCGGGCACATTGACGTCTGGTCGTCTCCAGCAGTCTTTGGCGCAATCTTCAGCTCGTGCCGCCACGGTGTGCCGCGGCAGCTAGCGTCGCAGCTGCGCCACCGACGCTTCTTAGGGCCGGCAGATCTATCCTTTCAGCTCGAGCATTTCATTATTTGGCGGCAGACCCCTGGTGGGATTTTGTCATGGCGTGCAGCGGCAGCCAGCGCCGCAGCAGCGCCGCTGAGCATGCATGAGGCTGATGGCTCTCACCCGCGTTCGATGATTTTGCCTTGGGACCCCTTTCAAGCAGACATGGCGCAACAGCCTGCGTGCAATGCAGATTCGATGTACGGCGGAGCTTTAGTACTATACGTGCATCGACACGGGTTGTGAGTTATGCTTGTTTGGAACGCCGCCGAGGTTGGGCCGCCGCCGAGAGCGATGTTGCGTAGAGAGTGCGGAACACTACAGACGTTGTCGCAGCGGCAGTGGGAATTTGCACTCTGCTGATATTGCTCTTGGGTGGAGGCTTGGCCAAAAAGCGGGCGTGCGCCGCCGCCAAACGAGGGCGGAGCAGAGCGAGTGCAGACTTGCCGCAGAACAAGCACCGCCCAGAAGATTGCGCTGCTGGAATTCGATGTGTAGAGAGATGGCGCAGCCGTGCCAGTGCCCTGCCATGACCGAAGATGCAGCAAAGCATGGTGCCTTGCACATGCTGGTCAATGTCGAATTCAGTGGCTATAATATTAATGGTGTCTGTCTGGAGATGTCAGTTTTCAATTGCGCAGGCGATCACAGTGGCATCAACATTTCGAGAAGATACTACTGATGCAGAGAGTACATTGCCTTTGGCAAATCTCAACCGATTCAGAATGGCAAGATGTTCTTGGAGACAATAGCAAAGTCCAACAAAAATGGTTGCGGCGGTGGAACAAGGTGGTGGCGGCAACACACAGCGGCGCCGGCGGCAATTTTCCTGAGGTTGATTTCAACAGGCGACGGTCGCTGGACATGCTTGGCTGCAGGACAAACGTCGCGGCCAGCATCCTGCGTGCAAAGTATGTATGCTTCATCAGCTGAAGCAGCGGCCTGCCATATGCAGGAAATTCGGACAATTCGGAATAAGGCTTGCATGGCAGGGAAGATGCAGGCAGCGCCCAACAGCGCCATCATGCCAATTTCGAGACTCTCAAGGGCCGGACGCTGTGTGCAAGTGAGAACCGAGCAAGGTGCAGCAGCGCAGGGCAGTACCGGACAGGCTGCACGTGCGCACCTTGAGGAATTTGCAGGCTGCGTTTCAGGCTGCGCGCAGCAGGCGGCGGCCGCCGGTTGTGCCGTTGTTGTTGCCTGCAAACGACATGCAGGTGCTGATTTCCCATGTGTAGGTGTAAATATTTGAGAGTAGCCCATAGTGACAGATTTCACTTAGTACTTCTTGGCGGTGCGATTCACCCATGGACGTGCTCCTCAGCTGGAGTTCTGATGTGGGATGTCACGCGCATCAGTTCATTTCATCGTCACATCACATCGTCGCCGTGTGCAGCCCTGGCGGCCGAGACTGCAAAACGCACACCGCAGAATCCTGGCGGAGGCGCAGCCCCTTCAGCTGCTGCACCTGCTGGCCTGGCGCGTTAATGGAAAGCAGTATGCCCCCTGCTCGTCGCCACTAAGGCGACAACTCTCCATCAAGATGCCATTTTCCAGAGGAGGTTTTGCGCACCGAAGGACGCCGCTGTGAACTCTTCGCTGCTGCAATGGCTGCTGGCCATCAGAACGGATTCGATCAAGCTCCCAAAGGGATTTGCGGCGCACCAGTGGACGAAGTCGTGGAGCCCTGCTGGCTGGCCGTGGGCGCGGGCGTGGGGTTTCCGCCGCCGCCGCAGCCGCCATTGGGCAGCGCCAGCGGGTTGAACGAGCCCGTGGGGCCAGCGGTTGGGGTGGGCGCGCATGCCCCGGGGCCGACAACAGGGATGACGCCCGGCGTCGGACCCCCGGCGGTGGGCGTCGCAATCGGAGTGCCGCCGGTGGGACTGCCGGCGGTGGGTGTCCCGCCGGTCGGCGTCCCAGCAGTGGGCGTCGGCACTGGTGGCGTACCCGTCTGCGCCGGCGGCACGGCTGGATTGCACACACAAATGGCACTTTTCGTTCATGCGCCATGCGTAGGCATCGGTTCGACTCACAGTCAGCAGGGCTGGAGGTCTGAAATTGTGATGGCAGATCAGAACAAGTCAGCCCATGACAGGCAGCCCCTTCTGGTAGGGAACACTATGTTCATGTGCGGTGCGAGTCCCCTGCCTTCTCAATCGCACATCGTCCTCGATCATTGCAATTGCGGATCGCCGGTGATAGCTATAGACATCATGCGCAGGTGGCTAGAAGTCGCACGTGGGCAGCCGTTCCCAGACGCAGCAGGGGATGCAGCGGCTGCACTGCCGGAAGCCGCAGCCGCGGCGGCGGCGGCCGCGCCGCCTGCACAAAAGATGCACACCTGCTTGAGATGATGAAGGCACATCGCGTGTGAAAAAGCAGAAGGAGGACCGCACAGCCTTCTTTCGCACATGGCATGCAGACATTTCTGAAGGTACATGCGCCTCAAGAAGTTGCCCTCATATCGTGGCTATAGCTGTCGAATCGAGTGAGCAGACTCCAAGTCATCGTGCGCAGAAGGCAAGCCTGTGGCAGGAAGGCGGTCCACGTGCGCACCGCTGCCTGATGCTGCGGCTGCAGCAGCGGCGGCGCCACCGAAGCCACTTGCGGCCGCTGCCGCGGCCGCAGCCGCATCACAGTTGCCGGCGGCGGCAGCGGCAGCAGCAGCAGCACCGAAGCAGCTGGCTGCAGCAGCTGCTGCGGCCGCATTTCCTGAACATGGTAGCAGCATCATGCTCAGCATTGGTGCCCACACATGGGACTCGTGCTCCCAGCCTGCAGTCGAGCGTGTTTGTGCTTCCGACCCTCCGGAGGATGGAGGATGGATCCATCAAGCACAAGAAACACAGACACAGTTTTCCGTCGACATGCAACAGGCAGGGTATGGCAGGCGCCACCAGAAGCGGCAGCAGAGCACCCTTGACCAAACCTGCAGCAGTGGAAACACATCATAAAGGTGTCGAGGAAGCGTTTGTTACTTTGTGATGCAGCTGACGCAGTTTGGGGCTGCATTCATTCACTCCGAGGCCACAAGCCACGTGCTGCAAGACTACTGCGTGTTTGTGTTTGTTTGTTTGTTAGTGCAATAAGAAAATGTAGCACAGCTTACTGGCCCGCGCCACCTCCAGAGGCGGCTGCGGCGGCTGCCGCCGATGCAGCCGCGGAGCTTGTGCCAGTCACCAGGCCTGCATATTTTGATGTCGAGGATTGGCCAAGCAATATTGATTAACTAATGGTTCAAGGCGGATTCCTTCTTTTGTAGCCACAGGCTGAAGTGGCCGCGTTTCACATTCATTGATAAGCACAGACACTGGTGTTCTGACTGAAAGACTGCAGTGAGCATGTCGGTGTTGGCATAGCACTGCCAGTCGTGCTCACCTGGGCAGCCGCCGGACGCAGCAGCGGCCGCAGCTGCGACTGCGCTGCCGGAGGCTGCAGAGGCAGCGGCGGCCGCGGCACCACCTGCGAAAATAGCATATGGCGACCACCCGACGCACTTCAGTTGACAGCATGTGTTACAGCCACGCCGCAAGTCAAGGGCGGCTGCAAGCCCTGCGAGTCAAAGCAGACTTTTTATTGAACCTATGCAGCCCTCAAATATCGATCAAAGGGGAAAGGATGACTGACCGCCAGCCGCGCCAGCGGCGGCAGCAGCGGCGACATCGAAGCCGGAGGCAGCTGTGGCGGCGGCAGCAGCGGCACCGCAGTTGCCAGCAGCTGCCGGCGCAGCAGCAGCAGCGCTGCACACGAAACTGTCGAACGTTGCCAGGGGTTGATGCCCAGCTCGTAATCCGATAGTTGCTCTCGCACGCGGTACCGCACTGCACCGGTGCAGTGCGGTGAAGGTCAGGCATGGCCCAGGCCATCGTGAGGCGTCCTTCTCAGAGGCACCGCATTTGTCACATCCTCGTAGAAGATGTCATGGACCTGAAACAGCTTGCAGCGACGGCGGCATTGTCGAGGCCGCCCATGGCGGCTTCACTGAAGCGGCGGCTGCAGCGCAACCATATCCAAATCTGCCAGAGATATAGAGGTAACGTCAAGCAGCTGCAGAAAAGAAGACCAGGAGAAGCAAGACGACACTTCAACGTCATGCTTGCAGACCACAGATCTGTTGAGCCTTCCGGGCTTGCACTCAGACAGCAGTGGGAGTCTGCAGGTGAAATTTGACGTACTGGCCGGTCTGCCCGATGCCTTGGCTGGCGATGGAGGCTGCTGCGGCCGCAGCGCTGTCGTTGCCTGTATATATATCCCGCCATTGCTTTCTGCGGCAGTAATATCGGCGGCGCCGGCCGCAGAGCCAGCCGCAGCTGCAGCGGCTGCCGCCGCAGCTGCGGTTGCATCGCTGCCACCGCCAGCAGTTGAGCCTGCACCATCTGCAAACTGGTGCAGCTGGCGACCTGCATTTGCCACAGGAACGCGTCAAGGTGATGGCACTGGGTCGCCGGATCAAGGTTGAACACCGCTGTGCCACAACGAAACAGTGTTGCGTGGATCCACGCAACACTGTTCAACTGGAATAGTCACTGTGGGGACGAGACTCCTCCCAGATGGTCACAACTGGTGCTAGACTGGTAGTATTTGGTCACAATTGGCACAAATGATTATGAGACCTCGCACCCGTGCGGGTCCGGGAGTCACAGATGGTCACAAATAGTACCAAATTCACCTGCGCGGGCGACCCTAGTCACAGCCGGTCGCAAGCAGTAACAACTGCTTGTGACCGACGGCTGCGGCCGGGAACAGCCAGAGTGTCCCGCCAGCCAGTTCAAACTCCCAACAGCTGAAGCTGCCACACTTGCACCTTGCACGCCGCGCTTGCTCCAGCCGTGAGCTGCCTCGCATCTCTGCG
>JAABUL010000574.1_pt1 | contig 78289 bp, 98 predicted proteins | sample 5559151 | NCBI WGS metagenome assembly JAABUL01 (sample SAMN10711876, study PRJNA513368) | rock metagenome | isolation source: Antarctica rocks | place: Antarctica: Victoria Land, Pudding Butte sud
CGTAATATCCACAACTTTGGCCACGATACCGGCCAGATCCTACTACCTATATACACCTCCCTCTCCCTCTCCTTCCACCCCTCATCCTGCTCCAACAACGCACCCCCCTAATCCCCTCGACTCTTCGTCCGCGCCCCCATACTCCTCCGCTTCGAGTCGGCCTTCTCCTTCTCCTTCCCCTCCGCCTTCGCTTCTTTCCTCTTCTCCCTCGAGCTCTCACTATTCACAAACGGAAAATTCCCCGTCCTCTTATCAGCCCCAGTCCTCTTACTCAACCGCCCCTTCTCGCCCCCAAACATCATCACCCACAGTCCGAAACACGCCAACACCGCGCTGAAAGTTATTCCGGCCGTGAAGCCGACGTTCCAGGACTGCGGCAGGAGTTGGGTGTAGAGGTAGAAAGCGGTGAGAGCGTGGTAGGTGGTTGTTGTGACTACCGTTGCGCTGGCGTAAGGCAAGGCCGAATGCTCTGGGGCGTCTTTTGCGGCGGTAGATGTAGAAGCCCCGGTTGGTAAGATCCCGGTTAAAGGCAGGATTGTCGCGGCGAGGGTGAGGAGCGCGAAGCCGAGAGCGCGGCAGAGATATGTTTCGAGATCGGTTGGTCGCCGGGGGTCGGGGGAGAGTAGGGAGACGATTAGGGAGGGCGTGACGAGCAAGGGGAGGGCTTGGAGGGTGAGGTAGCCGGCGTTGGCGAGAGCGTAGGGTGTCAGGACGTCCATCTTCGGTGGTCAAGGTTGTGTGAGTTGTTGTGTACAGGTGGGAGGTAGTACGAGCTGGGGAAACGTTGGAGCTTACGACGAACCACGCGATTTTTTTGAAGGGTTGGCGATGACGTCGGTGTGGGATGCAGGGGAGTTCATGTTGCACGTTTCATGAGAAAGAAGGAACGAACAACTACTTGAAAAGGTACGTATGATCAGATTCAATTGTTGTGTTCGCGCAGGACATACGGTGCTAGGCTACTAGAGTACAACACACGCTGAGCAGTATTACCGCCGCCACATGTCCCATCCCGTCCACCATCAATGCATGCCATTAGTCCCTCAATCGTTTCTTCATGCACTTCAAGCGTCGAACGCAGCTCGTACGAGCGTCATTCATCACCATCAGTCTCAAGCACTCATCAGTCGCCTCTTCATGCATTCCGTCTGTCGAACGCAGCCCATGCGGAGCGTCATTCATCTCCCATCATGCATCGCGTCAAACAGCATCTCCCATACCTCTCTCGTCAGTCGTGTTCGCCCTCAATGCTCTAGGCATCGTAGACGAACCGCACATTCGCCGTGCCGTCCAGCACCCCCAACTCACCCAGCGTCATCATGTGCCCGACCTCTTCGCCGTTCACCTCGATGCGTGGGCGCATAGACCTCACCAGCTTGAGACCCATCTTGACCTTGACGCAGTTGATGAGTGCCGCAACGGTCATGGCTCGGCTGACTTGAACATCGCCGAGCGTTCCGAGAGCTAGCAGAGTACTGTTAGTGTGAAGAACTTTTAGAGCATGACATGGTAGTTTCGACTCACGAATCACCACCGTGATATTGAACGGAACGTGCGCGCTGTTGGTGCCCAGATACTTGCGACGCTCTTCAGCTTCTTTCATCGCCAAGATCGTCTTGCGCAACTCCACAACCGTAGCTCTGAGCGATGTCTCCTGGGCTTGCTTCGTCGACAACTGGTCCCGGAGCAACTTGATGATGCGGTCCTTTTCGGAGGCATCGATGCCGAAGATGTTGTTGCTGCTCGAAGTGCCGGAATCGTAGGTGCCGCTGGCATCGCCAGAGGGCATGGCTGCAGCAGGCTTGTCGTGGTTCATGCTCGTCACATGGCCGTTGATGGTGGGTTCGGCTGGCATCGCCGTCTCCCTGCCCTTGCCCTTGTCTGCGCGTGGCTGCTGGGTCTCGGTCTGCAGGTCTTGTGTAGCCGGAGCCGTGGTAGTGGATGGCGCAGGCGTCCCAAAGAAACCAGTTGACTTGGAGCCGATGCTGGCCAGCTGGGCTTTCAAGGCCGGGGCGTGGCTCGCAGCGCTCATGTCGCCGTTGACACTGTTCGTCGATTCTGCTGCCTCTGGGGCTGCAGGATTGGCAAAGCTCAGACCTTTTGCCGGACGCTGCGCTTCCCTCGCATTATCCCTCAGTGTGTTCGTGATGTCGGCAAATCGACGCGCCGCGGCTGTCTTAGCAGTCGGTGTGGATGCTGTTGGTTGCGGAGCAATGATGTTCGATGTGGCTTGCGTAGTGGTGACGGTCGGCGTGGATGATGTGGGTTGCGGGGCAGAAACGCCGTTGTTGCCGTCGGTGCTCACTTGGACCTTCTTCATGCCCTGTGTGATCTCCTGCACGCCGTCGTCTTCTACGGTCGGCTGCACGTAAGTGCTCTGGGAAGACTGTGGTGCGGTCGTGGTCTTCACCCTGGCTGGCTTGGTGCTGGTAGGCTTGACTGCGGAGCTAGATGGAGGGGAAGTTGCTGCAGTGGAAGTGGGGACAGACGGGCGAGCGGGCGTAGTCAAAGTTGTCGGTGCTGGCGTGGCGGTAGGCCTGGACGAGGGTAGAGTGGAGGTCGAAGAAGGAGATGACGGCCCGGCTTGTGAACGCATGGCCGTGTAGGCGTAAGGCGTGGATCTTGAGATAGGCGGAGGATTGTTGTGCAGCATAGGCGGAAGTGCGAAGGCACGTGATGCAGAAGGCCTACTGCTCGTAGCCGAAGGCCCATGGGAGACGAGACGCTCACGTCCCGGCCTTGACTTGTTGCCGGCTGATGTGGCGGTCGAAGAGAATGCACGCGCCGCCTGCCAAATGTTAGCTTAAGGTAGCTTCGTATCAACATTGGTAGCACTTACTGCAAGCTGATCAGCGGAGCCAAGCAATGATGGGCCATCGGACTGGGTCTTGACGGGTGGAGAGTCGGTGACCGAAGATCCGCTGACTGAGGATCCTCGAAGTGAAGATGGGGCGAGAGATGAAGTCGAGTGGAGTGAGTAGTTGTTATTCTGAGTCGTCATTCTGCTGGTTTGGCTAGCAGTCGCTGAGTAGGAGGTGGCAGCAGGCGTCGGTGCTTGGGGGCTGGGACGGAACATCGCTGCTTGAGCATGGTTCTCCTGCGTACGTGCTGGCACTGCGAAGGATGATGAGGCTGTTGTAGGCGAAGCTGCTGCGAAAACTGGCGAAGGTCCGGAATCACGACCTGTCAACCTCGCGCTCAGTGCTTTGATCTTGGCCAGGTTGGCGGCTTGGCTGGCTGCGAGCGCCATCGTGACGTCGTGTTCTGTGTGAACAAGTGATGTTCGACAATGGGTGGCGGAACAGATGTGTTGAGAGAAGTGCGAAGGTGATATTTGAGGAAATGCTGTGCTCCTAAACTTCGAGAATATAGCGCGTTGCCTTGGCAAGTCCGGGCTCGGAACAGCTAGCCGCTGCATCTCTATGCGGCAGGAGCGGTAGACCAGCTCGAACCAATGGTAGGACTTTGCTCACATCTCGCTGATGTTCCCTCGACTTCATAGAGTGAAGTCATAGTCACCACCATCTCCAATGGTAGACGAGGACCGTAGACAACGATCATGACGAGGCAATATCTCATCCAAGCATTGCTTCATGCTCATTCGAAGCGGATGCTGTTACGAAGTAGCACTGCAAAGTGTGCCTCCAGGTTTGCTAAGGTTCCGCTCACTCAGTCAGTCGCTTTCATCTCATACAAGCAATGAACTCATTCGGAGCAAAGAGAAGTGATGCCACGCCATTACCCAAGAGAAGAGCACAAGAATACAACTCACCGTCGCAATGTCCAACCGGCTTGATGTGAGATGGTGAGACCACACAACACTCACAGCTGCCTGTCATCGAACACCTCGCAGTCGTACCTCTCGGCAAGCTACAGCTGCGTGTAGATCTTACCTGTCTACAGCAGAATTGACTGAATGTCCCGATGTGGCGTTCCTTCAGAGTCGAGGCACTATTCAGGGGCACGTCCACGTACTCAGGCTCATCCACACGGTGCGGCTTCAATCGACCTACCTTCGGACTGTCTGAGGACACAGTCGTGACTGAAGCACCAAGTACCAGGCCAGCCGGGCTACCACAGAGGCGAGCAAGGATACCAGGACCTGGAGCATCAAGAAGCTCGCGACTCTATTCCAGCTGAGAGTTTCGCACTTCACTCTGCTGTGGAGTTCGCGAGCTCGTGCTTTCACTCGGGCTCCAGGAATGGCATGCACACAGCGATGCTCGAGGAGATGGCGAAATGCCGCTCCTATCGACGTGAGCGGTCCATGGCACTGAATTCTCGGATACATAGCTCCGACATATTGTCGGCCGCAGTATTTCGCTTCCTGGGCTTGCTCGATGGCGCTCCAACGCGCAGTAGTTCAGGCCCATTGCCTTACCGGCAGCAGCTCGAATATCCAGCTCCAGGATAGCTTTGGGCTCCGAGACGAGACTCCTGGGTCTCCATCGATAGTACTCCAATGTGCAGTGGCTGAGACTCGTGGCCATCTCCTCATGGCCATCTCGTGTCCTGCATCAATGCCCGGCCCAGAACCTGGAGGTATGCTCATCTCTTTCCATGCAAGTGTGCTGCTCGCTCGCCCTCGGAACCACATGTGCGATGTATGTGACTTTCCCAGCCTACTCTAATGGTAGCAGCATCTCCTGCCACGAGTCGCGGACGGCCTTGTGTCTGTGTTAGGCCGGAGCATGGGTGAGAGCTGCTATCTCTGGCATTCCCGAACTTGCAGATCTTCTGAGCGTTGAAGAAGCAGGTATTGATGATCCTGAACTTCAAGCGGTCGTTGAACTGCATGTGAGGTGCTCATGATGGCACGGCCGCGACTTTCTCCCGCTACCCATCAACGTGGGAAGCAGCAAGCGGAGGTGATGTCGGGCCTTTGGCCAAGAGCGAAGGCACAGAACCGACGAACCCGGTTCTCGGAAATGCACAGACGCGTGCTGCAACTTACCGCTCTACACACGCGGAGTCGTCGAGATAGCTACCATGCTGTTCTCGGCCATGATGACTTAAGCAGGTGTGTATCTGACAGGAGGAGATGGCGAAGAAGCGGAGGTGGTGTTGATGTTCACTTGCACGCCGACGCTAAGCTTGGCAAGACCATGAGATGCCGCTCGGACGTCGGATACCACGTTCAGGCACCTCCGCTCGTGCCGTCGACCGAGTCTCTCTTCTGATAGCAAAGAATGCGTCCGAGACTCCTCGAAGACTCGAAGGCCGAAAGCAGACCAAGCCCATCGGTGACAAAGGCAGCACGAACCTACGTACTCTGTACGGACCACCGGACGACCATGACGGATGTCTTCCATGACTCAAGATGTCACAGGATAGTAGAGCGGTGGTGGCGACATTGAGAGGCCCAGCAGCAAGAGGAGCAACATACTAGATCGATAGCAGCTACAGTGCTCCATCAATACATGGCTGGGCCCTCGGAATCCGAGCAAAAGTGCCCATACACACCACGCGGTGAGTCTGGTCTGTTACTGGCAGCGGATCTCCTGCTTGGGAGACGAGGTTGGTCGCATAAAGGAGGGTCAACGGTTTCATGTTTCTGCGTACACACGCAACGAAGAGAGAGATGAAAAACTGGAAGCATTTCCCCATTACTCTTAGCCACATCATCATAGGCTCAGCGAACACAGATACCTTAAGCAACTTATCTAGGTATACGACTGTACAACCTCGATCTTTACAACTCTACCCACTCTTAAACTCACGACCAACCACCTACACACCCACCGTCCCCCTCTTCATCATAGCATCAATCTCAGGCGCCGCTTCCATCCCCCTCGGCCCAACCTCCCCAATCTTCATAAGCTCCGCCTCCTCCTCGCCCCTCTCAAGCGCCGTACAAAGCTCTTCCGGATCAAAGTCCCGCCCAAAGACATTGTTGTTATACTGCTCCGTCTCCATATACGCAGTCGCCTCCTCGGGCGTCATATTATCCACCTGCGTCTCCAGCTGGTTGCCATCAACGTCCTGATAATACCTACTCCGACCACATCAGCAACACACGGCACAAACCCTCACAGCAGTCAGGCAGGCAACTCACATGCTAGTAGTAGGCCCATGATTAACGCACCACCCCGGCGTTATCCCCACCTCCTTGCGCTGCCGGTACGCTTTACACAGATCGCTCAGCGAATCGAATGTAAACGCTATATGCATCAGCCCGGAGCTCTGGTGGTCTTTTGGTGTTGTTTCCGGTAGCTGGACGACGGCTATGCGGTGGTGCTCGTCGTCGTACGTCATGAGTTTCATGAAGGGGCCATCGTAGACGACGCGGGCGCCGAGGAAGTTGCAGTAGAACTGGGTTTGGCGGTCGAGGAAGTTGGTTTTGAGGACTACGTGGGCGAGTTTGGAAGGGGGGAGGGTTTTGGTGTTTGACATGATTGCGGTCGGGGATGTAGGGCTTGGGAGTGCTGCTGGGAATGAAGATGGATGGGGTTTGTCTGGGAAATATGCTTGGAGGCGAAGGTTGAGATATATGTAATAGCTGCCTACGACACGGCTCCTTCCCGCGCGTGATGTGAGATAGTGCGAACTATACCACACATCAGGCTCTTGGTCCTCGTGTACTAACCTGTACTCGCTCGTATCTCGTTGCAGCTCCAACGTTTTCGGGCCCGAAATCGCCAGAGTCGGCTCATCAGCTGTCCGAGCTGAAGAGGCCGATGAGCTTGGAGACAAGACTTCTTCGATACTAGCATAGATCATCAGGCTTGTTTCCGAAGCCATTGGCGTCGAGGCATTCCGGGTGAACGGGGAAGTGTGTCTAACGTACATGCCAGCTTACTACACGGCTGATGGCGGCTTACTTCGGCTTCGTCCGTAGTGTTTCGGGATCTTCATTGGCCGCCGTGCTGCTCTCGTGAGAAGGCAAGACCCCGAGGGCATGATCTTGGGCGACGAACGTGTACAATCTGCTCCGACCTCGTTGTTTCCTCTCGGTGTACCAGTACTCGAAGTGTATGGCTGAGGGTGAAGTCACACTGTTCAGCAAGTCTCTTACCGCCTCAGAGCGGGTTTATGGTACCCCAGCTAGAGTATACCACTTCCAAGTGTTGGTCTGAGGTAGTGTTCGCGCGCATTCCGAGACCTAGATTAGACCAACTGTATTCGGTATCCAGTCGAGATCGGTAAGACCTGCATGGAACCGTGGACAGCAATTGCGTTGCACAGGTAGATCAAACCCAGAACGCTATCTCAGGTGGCCGCTCGTAGTAAAAGTACCACGCGTCATGGCCGACAAGAACCGAATACATCTGTGCCCCAACCCGCTTAGCAGGCAACCTCATCCAGCCCACATCTTCCTCTCTGCAGCCTTCAATGGGCTCATAGCTCAGATCCGGTTGATCAAATTCTTCGTCTTCGGGGTCGGGGTTAGGGTCGGCATACTCCGCGTGCGATTGCCATGTAGCGTCAACGATGTCGATGTAGCCACCTTCTAGCCAGGGTCGTTCTCGTATAGCTTCTGGGTAATCGAGGACGCTTTCAAGAGCTGCGCGATCGACCCGAATGAAGTACTGGTACCGTGGCCTGTGGGCATGCTTGCCACGTGGCTGTTCCAACTGCCAGTTCTCACGCGCCCAAGCGTTGAAGTGTCGGCGCAAAGTGGCTGTGGAGGCATTATCGAAAGCTTGACGATCCTCGGAACAGGTCCACGTAAGAGTTTTGAGGATCTCGGGAGCATCTGAATCGAGGATTTGCTGCCGCGAGCGTTCCGTGATGACATTCTTGAAACGGTCCCATGCGTCATCGTCGCCGTAGGTGCATCGGTAGACGACGAAGCCCCATTTGTCGTAATTGGAGAATTCCAAGTCACGCTTGATCCGCCTCGCGTCCGATAGAATGACGATGCGTTCGGTCGATATGGTGCGGGATAGTCGGAGATGGTGTCGTAAAGGCGTCAATCGCCCGCGAGGCTTTTAATGTGCTAATAGTGTAGACAAGCAACGCGGCCCGATCGCCTTGCCAGGGGCTCTGAAGCCATTGGCTAAGACACGACGCACCAGAAAGCTATTTGAGAGCATATATTAGGTCCGCCCGCTGTGGCGCTGCTCGGAAGTCCAATATGGAGAGGTACAAGATGCGGTCGCTTTGACATCGCAGGCAAACCACGCTAGCCCGAGCGAGTCTAGTGAGGTCGTGCCAGGCTCACGGGCCATCCAGTCAACCACGTCGAGTTCGCAGGTTGTGTCACAACTCCGAGGGCGAAACGTATTATCGAGCTCATCAGCCCAAGATCCATTTGACAGCCCACTCAACAGCCCTCGCAGCCTCGCCAGTCTGCCAGACCTCGTCGTGATCGCCCGTCACCGGAAACCACTTGACTTCTCGCTGGCCTTGTCGGTCGTATCCCTGATCCATCAGAGCATCCATCATAAGGGCGGCCTGATTTTGTTCAACCAATTGATCGCCATCAGAATGTGCCAACACGATCAAGTCGCAGTCAGGGCTGCTGTCCTGATAATCGCCATTGACCGGACTCGCGACATCCCAGCCGGAAGGTCCAAAGGCGTTGGTGATGAAGTCTCGGTACACTGGCTCGTGCTCGTGTCTTTTCACGAAGGCTGGGATGTCGTAGATGCCCTCTAGTCCCACTATCGCTTTGGGAGGCACAACGTTGAGCTCGAGAGCAAAAGTAGATTCGTACTGAGAGCCCCAATATCGTTTCATGGCCACCTGCATGGCTAATGTCGCTCCGCATGAGTGGCCAACTAGAACGTAGTCGTCCTTGAAGCGGTACTTCTCCTGAAGGTACAAGAGTGCTGCCAGAACGTCGTTGATGTGGTCCGGGTGCTTGGCATTTCTTGCTGGGTCAGATGGATTCGAGGGATCAGTCGGGTGAGACGGGTAGGGAGACAGTCTGTAGTTGATTGACGCATAGCCTGCTATCCCAGTACGCGGTAGTGATGAGGTGGAGAGTTTCTCAATGGTCGTGTTGAAGGAGGCTGCTGAGATTGCCGGATCTCGCCACGCTCCACCGTGGATGAAGACGATCCATAGTCCGAGGTCGTCGAGCGGTCGAGGGAGGCAGACTTCTATGGTGTTCAGAGTTGATTCGTCGGAGTATGCTTCAGTGGAGTACTTCGGGAAGATCTCAGAGGAAGCGGCCATACTGGTACGGTCCTTACCGCTGGACTGCTGATTGCCCGCTAAGCAGGGTCTTCACCTGGACCTTGGTCCTATGTCCAGTCTCGAGATAGTTGTCGGCATGAAATATGGAAGGCTTCTCGGAGAATTGACAGAGCAATTGCAATTGAGTTGCGGTTCGGAAAGGTAAACTCCGTGGCGCCCTTAGCTACCGCAATGCTTCATATCACTTCTTGGCCTTCGATGTCATAGGGCTCTCGGAGATGCCATCTGGTCGAAAGTAGCTACATGCGCAGTCCGCTGTTCCCAATCACATGGGTTGCCTCGCTGGAAAACAGCTGAAACCGAAACACGTTGTCGGTCAGGCCGCAACGACGTTACGTCACTAGCGTTGTTGCATGAAAGCCGAAACGCCAGCCTTGTGGTTTTCTTCCATCTTCCATTGTGCACGCCATCACCACCTACATATCGAGATCGACCTTAGCAGCGCCTAAGAAACATCTCCCAACAATCACAACGACTATCCACAACTGCTTCATCCAGCAGAGTTTGCGCCTGCCGGTCACAAGCCTTTCAGCAGGCAGGTGCAGCCCACCAACAGCCCCACTTCAAGCAGCAGCCAAGATCAACTTCCAACCTTCGGACCTCACCGGACCTTGAACGGAAACAAGAGCGAAACACCACAGCCGACATCACTTCACTGCCGACATCCTACTGCCTCCCATCCATTCCAACAGCACCCCTTCTTCATCCTTCCTCCTGTCCCTCAACCCCACCTGCACCCCGCCGACTGGGCGAACGTCGCAATGTCATACTACGACGACGAGCCCAAGAGGTACCGCAACGTCCAGACCCGTCCTCGTGACCGCGGCGAGCCCGACTATGTACGAGAAGAAACGTACATCGAGCGTGGCAAGGGACCACCTCCACGTGATCTAGTATTCCGCGGGCGCGAGGACAGCATCGAAGACATCCCGCGTGACTTCCCACCACCAGGTGGCCGTGATCGTGAATACCGCCGCTCGACAAGCTACCGAGACGACTACGACGATTATGCTCCATCCCAACGAGCCAGAAGCGCGGCTGGAGGAAGAAGACGCGACGACTACGATGACGACGACCGCTCTACACACTATGGTGCGGCTGGTGCTGGTGCTGCGGCCGGTTACGCTGCCGGGCGTAGTGGTGGCCGCGATCGAAGGCGCCGCAAGGACAGAGACTACGACTCCGAATATTCCAGCTCTCGCTCCCCACCTCGTAGTACCCGTAGTGGACGGAGTGGGCGCAGCGAGCGCAAACCTGAGCGACGCAAATCTGGCGTGGAAGACTTACTCGGAGGTCTAGGTCTTGCTGGTATCGCAGGAGCGCTCACTGGCAAGAAGAAGGACCGGGATCGCTCCGACTCTCGCGGCAGTGCCAAGTCAGGCCGTTCTGGTCGCTCGCGTTCACGTGCCGCTTCTCGCAGACGTCGTTCTTCTGATGATGACTCAGATCGCAGCCGTTCACGCGCTGGCGGCGGCAAGGACAACGAAAAGAAGTGGGCACAGGCAGCTCAGGCAGCGCTTGTTGCTGGCGCCATCACCGCCTTTCGCTCTCGCAAAGAACCTGGCCCATGGACTGGCAACAAAGGCAAGCGTATCGCCACTGCAGCCATCAGTGCTGGTGGTATTGACGGCCTTCTGGACCGCAACCCAAACGAAAAGACCAAGCGCCATCTTGCCGAAGCCGTCATTGGTGGTCTGGCTACTAACCGTCTTGCCAATGGCGCTACTGGACAATCCAAGTCACGCGGTCGGGATGCTAGCATGTCGCCTGACGGTCGTCCTCGCTCTCGCAGCCGCAGCGTCATCGACAGGCTCAGAGGTCGCTCGCAGTCTCGTGGACGTCCCGGCGAGGAAGAAGGCGGAGGAGGAGGAGCTGGAGGAGCCTTGAAAGGCCTTGCTGCAGGTGGTGCTCTGGCCGCGGCGGGCAAAGCCATTTACGACCGGGTTCGTTCCAAATCGCGCAAGAGGAATGACTCACGCTCCAGAGACTCATCTGCAGATTCGTACGTCCCCTCGCGAAACCGCCGTCGTGACAAGCGTCGCTCACCACGTTCAGATACCGGAGCTACCCGGAGCGTCGCCGGGACCGATCAAGGTCGCGATCGCGATCTCGGGTCTCGCGATACTAACGGCCGCAACGGCGCCCTCGTGGGTGCAGGAGCCGGGGCAGGCGCTGGTGCTCTGGCCATGAGAAATGGTGGTGGCGGGGGCGGTGGTGGAGAGGGCAGCCAGAAGACGGGCAACGAGGAGGAACAGCATGACAGCAGTAGTACTACTGAAATCGAAAACAAGCGCAAAAAGATGCGAGGGAAAGAGTTGTTGACAGCGGGTCTGGCTACTATTGCTACCATTCACGCAGCACACGGCGTCTACTCAAGCATGGAGGCTCACGAAAGTCGACACAAGATGGTGGCAGATGGTACGATGTCGCCTGAAGAGGCTCGGAAACAGCAGACCAAAGCCTGGGTACAAGATGCAGCTTCTGTTGGTATTGCTGCACTGGGTATCAAGGGTGCTTTCTCGGAGTGGAAGGAGATGAACGAGCAGAGGTATGTATATCCCACATCCTATATTCTGAGCTGTTACTGACATTTGCTTCAGAAAGGAGATGCACGAAATGGAGAAACGAAAGCGCAGCAGAGTGAAAAGGAAAGAGTTGGATGCCAAAAAAGAAGAAAAGGACAGACAGGAACGTATGTTCCAGATCATGTCGCAGAATCCTCAGATGGCTATGATGCAGCAAGGCGGCATGATGCCTCAAGGCATGGGTCAAGGCATGTACAACATGCCGCCACAAGGCTACCAACCAGGATACAGTGGTCAGGGTCAGGGCGGAAGCCGTTACCAACCACCACCCCCTGATCAGAGCGGGAATCCATACGCTGGGACTGGTGGAGGACGAGACAGGTCTTAGGAGGGCCAAGATCGACACTGCCACCATCATCACCACGATCCCGACGACGACCCCGATCCTACATTTGAGCACCATGTTACGGACCCTTCGAACTTCTTCTAGCGGCGCAATGCTCGACCTGGGTCTCCTCATCCTCACCATCATCATAAAGGCCAGAGGGATCACTCACTTGGCCATCTTGCACATGAGCTGGGAGAGTAGGACCCTTTCGGCAACCCGCACCGTTGAGTCCGGCGATACTTCATTTCTTCCACGGCACTATACCCCCAAGCATTTTATACCCTTCACCTTCCAACCCCTGTCCACGATACGACATTTCCTTCACCACGACGACGATTCCACGATTGCACGAGAGGCTGAGCTTCGAGGAGAGCAGAGCAGAGCAGAGCAGGAGGGAAGAGTGACATTGATGAAGGGGCATGCATGGCGGCTGGCCACGTCTCAGCATGCTTACGACTTGCAACGGCATTAACGATTATGGTAGATGAGGATGAGACACATGTCTCTGGCGTTTGTGATGGCTCTTGAATGAAATGATTTTGACCTATGATTTGTGATATTCAAGGCTCTCCATGTAGGTATCTCATCGTCGTCCTTCGCGCCTGTTCGCATTGCTCCCACGTCTTCCTCGTGAGCTATGCAGCAAAATCTATTTCGACCTCACTTCCTTAACGCACCACTCTCTAATCACTCCTGTCGACCAACTCGACTATCAATGCTTCTCAGTCGTCGTCCTCATCCGACGAATATGCTACCAGACCTAGCCCAGCAGCTGGAGAGACAGACTTAGTTGCTGGTGAGTTCATTGCTGGTGGCGATGTGACCGCCGCTTCTCTGGAGACTTTGCCTGCATCGTCTGCTGTCCTCGCCGCCACTTGGCCAGGTGGGACTGCTTCGGCGCCTCCAGCCTCAGCGGTGGCTTCATTGTCCGGACACTTGGAGATCGCAGGCGACGCTACGCCGTGCCTCTCGTTCGTAGACGTTCTGCGCAGCTTGACTCCGCCAATGCCTCACTCGCGTCCCTTCTTCCGCTTCCTCGCCCCTGTCGTCGTCCACGACACCGTCTCACCCTCTGCAACTTCCTCCGCGGGCTGAAGTTGCGCAGCTTTCTCCGCTTCCTCCTGCTGCCGTCTAAACACCTCCAACTGCCCACGCGTCTCCTTCCTCACCTCAGCCTCCTTGGCTCGCGTACTCTCCATCACGGAATCCAAGAACTCGATCTCATCGTCGTCCAGCGAGCGGAACTGGTTCCGTAGACGGTTCGCCTCTTCAAACGCATCTTGTTTGGCGGCTCAATCACGCATCTAACGAGTTAGCTATGTACGTCTGAGATATTGACAAGTCGGTTGAGGCGGCAGTCACCTTTGTTAGCCTCGAGCGTCTCGAACAGCGATTTACCACCGTCCTGCTTGTCGGCTTCAGCTTTCTGGACCTTTTTGGCCTCGAGCTCTAGTCGTGCTTTTCGCCATGCTTCGTCACGTTCTGTGGGCGGCGATGCGTCGTCGGCGCCGGCGGAGATGAAGCGGCTCATGTTGGCGACGAGTAAGACTGGCTTTCACGTATCTGTTTTGTGGGTATGTGGGTATGCTGACAGGTGATGTTGGTGCCGGGAAGTGGAGGAAGGGCCTTGAGGTCGCACTTGCCTCTCAAATTTATGCTTTCGTGACGCCGAAGTCTCACCAGAAGATGAATAGCCTGAATTCACGATAACGACTTTTATACAAAAAGTTGTTGCCACAGTTCTCTACGAATATCTGACACGGACTGACCAATCTATCCAAAACTTTACCAACCAAAGACACAATCAATCACAATGGGTTCATCCGATCAGCAATGGACGAAGAAGACGTTCGAGCTCAACACTGTACGTTCTCTCTGATTCCTGATCAGGAGAACAAAGCTGATAAGAATGTTTCCAGGGTGCCAAAATACCAGCTGTTGGCCTAGGCACGTGGCAATCGAAACCGAACGTAAGACTTTCTTCCTGACTCTCACAGGGACTGCTCATCTAAAGGGTGATCAACAGGAGGTGCGTCAGGCCGTCAAGGCGGCTCTTGATGCGGGATATCGCCACATCGATACCGCTCTTGCCTATGGAAACGAACAGGAAGTCGGCCAGGGTATCAAGGATAGCGGTGTTCCCCGTTCAGAGATCTGGATCACAACCAAGCTCGACAATACATGGCACCACGTTGTGGAGGAGGGGATCACCTCCTCCCTGAAGTCGCTAGACACGGATTATGTGGATTTGTACCTCATGCACTGGCCTTCGTCCACGAATCCAGAGGACAAGAAGAAGCACCTCCCTGATTGGGATTTTGTGAAGACTTGGTAACGGGCAGACCCCTATTTTGTGTCGCATGAGACATTTGCTAACCCCAATTCAGGGCTGAGATGCAGAAGCTCCCTTCCTCTGGACGTGTCCGTAACATTGGTGTCTCTAACTTTGCCATCAAGAACCTCGAGAAGCTGTTGAACGACCCAAGCTGCAAGACTGTCCCCGCCGTCAACCAGGTCGAGCTACACCCAAACAACCCATCGCCGAAGCTGGTAGACTACTGCAAGGAGAAGGGCATCCACGCGACGGCCTACTCGTGCCTCGGATCTACCAACAGCCCACTCGCCAAGGATCAGACGCTCCAGAAGATCGCTGATGCGAAGGGCAAGTCGACTGCACAGGTTCTGCTTATGTGGGGTCTCCAGAGAGGCACTTCAGTGATTCCAAAGTCCGTGACTGCGTCTAGGATCGAAGGGAACTTTCAGCTAGACGGTAAGTCGTTCGAAACATGATACGATGCGTGTGCTAACGAGCGCAGGCTGGTCGTTGACTGAGGAGGAGACGAAGTCTCTCAGCTCGCTACCAGATCGCTTCAAGGTCTGTGGAGATGGATGGCTGCCGGTCAAGGTGTTCTTCGGAGACGATGAATAGATGTCGTTGCTGGCGAGTAGCAAGGTGTCCTCGACGGGAAGGCCAGAGAAAGATGAGACGACGTAGCGCCAAGCCAGAAAGTCTCCTCCTTCGGATTGCGACCTCGTCAGGTCCATCACTCTTCATCGTGGTATACCATTAAACAAGCGCAATCGCCAAAAACTCAAGTTTCGTACGAGGTGTCGGAAGAAGTAATAAGACAGCTTACTGCACACCAAGACCTGCCAAGGGAAGACGCCACGCTTGGCTCATTCCTTCAAACGGCAAATCGTCACACGAGCTTCACGATACACTTCACGCTATGACTTTTCGTCGTCTGGGCAGTGGATCGCGCCTCGAAAGGAGATGTCACTGGTCGCGTGCAAGTGTTTGTGCATAACTAGCTGTCGCGGATGCAGACATTCCCTCTTTCTTCCTCCACACCATGATGCGGTAACGAATACAGGTTCTTTACTTCACTTTCTTTCGTATTTCCTTTGCCTGGCATATCTATTGCTATTAGGCCTCTTGAGCAATGATGGCCGTCATCAACCAGGTCAAAAGCTTCATAGGGCAGCTAGGGATCACCGCAGTCTCCAAAAGACTCGTCTTCAGCTATGTCGTCGATTGGTAGGTCTCTCAGAAAGCTGGACATACTGTACCTGCTGTCACATGGGCAGCATCGCAAGTCTTTTGACGTGGCAGCAACACAACGGCTAACTTACATTCGCTGGTCCAGGCTCGTTATTATGCTCATCGCAGGACTCGGCGGCCTTTTTAACTACGTGGAGCCATATAAACGGCCGTTCTCTCTCCTCGACCTCACGATCTCCTACCCTTATATCCACCCCGAGCTCGTGCCAGTACAGACAGTTCTCTACGTGTGCGGCTTCGCGCCGGCGATCGTCATCGCCCTCGTCGTCCTTCTCCTGGTCCCAGGACCTCGCCATTGCCGATCTCTCAACAAAGCCCAGATCGTGCGTCTCAAGTTCTGGGAGTTTGAGAAGGGATGGGCCGGCTTCTGCCTAGGCTTAGCTATCTCGTTCTTCATTACACAGTCAATGAAGAACATATTTGGGAAACCAAGACCGAACCTACTGGCGCGGTGTCAACCAGACTTGACGAATATTGCCGCACATCAGGTCGGTGGATACGGGGAGGATATAAGTGCTAGGTGGACGCTGGTTGATGCCAGCATCTGCACGACGACCAATAAACGGGTGTTGACTGATGGGTTCAGAAGCTTCCCGAGTGGACATTCCTCGTTCTCGTGGGCAGCGATGTTCTACTTGTACGTGCCCATGAGTATGACCTCTACTCCAACTCTGCTGACCCCATTTACAGGTCACTCTTCCTCTGCTCCAAATTCGCCATCACCATACCGTTTCTCAAGAACAACACCACTAACGAAGTGGCAGGACTTCGCAGCAATGAGTCCAACCACCTCCTCGCCCCGGAGAACAACACCCGTCCGTCAACAGACAATTCACAACAGAAGCTCACGGAAACCCATCACCTGTCGAAGACTTCGATCCGCGAGACCGCGCCAATGCGCAATCAAGCCGCCGCACCACCCAACCACCTCATCATCCTCGCCGTGTTTCCCGTGGGGATAGCAGTCTGGATCTGCTCGACTCGCTACGCGGAGTACTACCACTTCGGATTTGATATTATTAGTGGGTCACTAATCGGGATCGTAAGTGCTTGGTTCTCGTTCCGGTGGTATCATTTGCCGATTCGAAATGGGCAAGGCTGGGCGTGGGGAGCGAGGAATAAGCATAGAGCATTTGGGATCGGGGTTGGGACGGCGAATTATGGAGATGAGGGGGTTGAGTGGCCGAGGAAGCGGAATGATGATATTGAGATGAAGGCGATGAATGAAGTTTGATGCCTTGCGGCGGTTACGTTTGCTGTACTTCTAGCGTTGGAAGTGCATGGCCTGATGGGAGGTAGTGTACTTGCTGTGAAATTGTTTGCCTTTCCATCACATTATTTAGCATAACACAAGTGTACCATGATACGCGACAATTGATCTAGTCAAGGTCGTTTGCACTTCATCGTCATGTACACTCGTCCATCTAATGCTGTATAGCAACACCACTCGCACCAGCCTGGGCACTGATCCTCTTCTTATACTCCTTCACAGTGCCGTCGAAATGCTCCACAGTACCCTGATCACAAATCCACAGACTCTTGCACACCTTCTCAAGCATCGTGACGTCGTGACTGACCATAACCACGCCACCTTCAAACTGATTGAGAGCAACACTAAGCGCGTCCATTGCCTCGATATCCAAGTGATTGGAAGGTTCGTCGAGGACGAGGATGTGTGGGTTAGTCAGTCCGAGGCAAGCGAAAGCGACACGAGACTTCTGACCACCGGACAGGAAGGCCATCTTTTGTAGTCCAGTCATGCCTGTAATACCGAATGCGCCCAGATGCCTTCGATACTCCTCGTCTGACTTTCCTGGGTAATTGGCTGCCATAAAGCCGACCGCGCTGGCGTTCATGTCAAGTGCATCGACGTGGTGCTGTGCGAAGAAGCCAATGCGTAGCCGAGGGTTGGACGAGATCAGCCCGCTCGTAGGCGATAGTGTTCCGATGAGCAGCTTCAATGCTGTGGTCTTGCCAGCTCCGTTGGGTCCAATGATGCCAATTCTTGAGTCGAGCTGAACGTCGAGATCAACATGCTTCAAGAGCGGCTTATCTGGAGTATATCCGAAGCTGACGTTCGTCATCTGGATGATGGGTGGCGACAACTTCTCGACATCCGGGAACTTGAAGTGCACAATGTATTCGCTCTCTGGTGCCTGAAGAATGGGCATCTTTTCGAGCTTCTTGATTCGTGACTGAGCTTCTGAAGACTTTGCAGCGTTGTAGCGGAACTTGTCGATGAAAGCTTGCAGATGCGCTCGCACTGCCATCTGACTCTCGTACTCCCGCTTAGCAGTCTTCCGCCGTTCTTCCTTCGTGGCGTAGAAAGAGTCGAAGTTAGCACCCTTGTAGTAGTCCAAGCGTTCCGAGTGCTGATGCATGATGTCGGTGGCGACTTCGTTCAAGAAGGCTCTGTCGTGAGAGACGACCAGGACGGTACTTGGGTATGTTGAAAGGTAGTCTGACAGGAACGTGATCGAAGGGACGTCCAACATGTTCGACGGTTCGTCGAGAAGCAGTAAATCTGGCTCGCAGAACAGAGCTCTTGCAAGAGCGAGACGCATACGCCAACCACCAGAAAACGTCTTGGTAGCGAACTGTTGGCGTTCGTGGGAGAATCCAAGACCGGCCAGAATGGAAGCGGCTCGGGACTCTGCCTTGTCGGAGTCCATCTCGGCAAGCTTGCTCTGTATATCGCTCAGTGTGATGTCGAGACCTTCGCGTTGGTGATCGAGCTTTGCGGCATCTGCCGACGTATCTGCCATGGTAGAGCGGTCCTTCTCCAGTTCTGTAAGCTCCTTGGTGATCTTCTCCTGCTCCTTGAGAAGATGTTTCCGCCACACGTCAGCGTCGAGCACGGCTTGCAGAGCCGGAGTGTCATCACCAGTGATCTCTTGCTCAACGTGGAGAATCGAGATGTGCGTGGGAATGGCCACTTCACGACGACTGAGGGCTCTCAGCAGCGTTGATTTACCAATACCGTTCTGGCCTACCAGACCATATCTTCTTCCATAGGCAAGAGTGAGATTCGTGTCTGACAGGATCCGCTTGCCACCAATGGAGACGTCGATGCCATCGACTTTGATGTCTTTGCTCTTCGACTGTGCATCAGAGCCCAGTTGCAGCGGATTGATGGCCATGAAGAAATCCTCATACGATTGCTGCTCGTCCGTCACGTCCAACAATCGTGATGCCTCATACTCTACCGTCTTGAACTCCTTCCTGTCTTGCTTCGCGCGCAGCTTCTTCTCGGCCTTCTCGAGCTTCTTCTTGTCGACACGAGATTCGACCTTGCGAGAATTTGCCGCTTCCAGATCCACAGTCCCTCCGGTAAGACCCAGGGTAGATGAGACATTCTTCTGCAAGCCTACCTGGATGGTCTGATCGAGCCTTTTGGCAGACGGCGCCTGCTGTCTTCGTTCTCCATCCACGCCTCGCTCATCGTTCAGCTTGGAGACGAACTTCTCCACCATATTCTGCAGCGAGACTTCATTCTTGCTTGACAGATCTCCAGATTCCGATAGAAGAAGCTGTACTATGACCGATGCCGCATCAGCCAGAGGGTCGCCCTCGCTGCTGAATTGTTGTGAAGCATGGTTCAGGTATCCGGCGGCATAGTCCACAATCACCTCGTCAGCATTCGGAATCTGGGCGCGGATGTCGGCCTGCATGTTTGAGGTCCACGTGGTGTCGGGCTATCCAGACTCGTCAGCGTCGTTTAGTTGAGACCCGGCCAGTATAACCAGTGTTGAAGGAAGGCGCCACCCGCGAGACCCGCGAGACGAGGCGAGAAACTTTGGAGAATCGCCCGAGCAGCTGCCCGAACGAGCAAATCCTTGGGCGATGTACCGGGGCACGGGGGTCCTGCGGAGAAGTGGAAGCAACAAGTTAGTGGCGGTAGAGAGGTATGGGTAAGATGCCAGTGATAGGGCCTCGAAGAAGTGAGCTTTCAATCGATGGAATTATTCATTACTCGTGTGCTCCCCAGGCGCCACCAAACAACCAATCGCAAGCTCGAATTGCTTGAGTGAGGACCGACCGCCGCTGCACTCCAGCTGGAGATGCCCGGCGTCGCTTACGACACTGAAGATGAGACGCGAGCAACGATGTACACTGTGGAAGGCTCTGGTGTGCCGAAGAGTGCTGCTCAGCGACCGTTTGGCGTAAGAAAGGCGAAGACCGTCAGAAACGGCTGGGTATATTCGTCACGTGATAATGAACTGCTTTTGACTACTCACACGTTTTTGGCTTTTCCGACCACGCGCTGAGAATTGTTTCAGATCTCCGTTTCCGAAGGCACGATACGATGTTCCACGTCTGCCTCGTGGCACCGCCGAGACACAAAACATACAACACGCTCTTTATCTCGTGTCGACCACCTCCAGAAGGCTTCTGGGCGTCTAATGAGGACGTTGGCGATCTACGGAGGTACCTCATCGGTGAAAAGCAAGATCCGAATTAAGATCTAGCATGTGGAGGTAGATCGTGGACCAGGATCTGTAGGCATTAGGCCCAATTCGCGTTAATTGCGTAACGCGGCCGATGTCTCGGTGGCACGCAACAACGTCCCTTGCGTCTGTCAAACTTCAACATCATGACACTTCCGGTCGAGACAGCAGAGATCACTCGAGACGACAACAAGCGGACCGCTCTTGAGCTTCCAGTACTCCACCGACCGTGCCACACGACCGACGAACCGTGGCTCGCAAAGACTAGGCGACGGCGCGTCATCCGCGCATGCAGAAGCCACTGCACCTCTGCACCTTGGCTTCGCAGAAACCGGTAAATTGGGAAAGCTTTCTACGGCATAGTGGGGTGCTCTGCCACGAGAAAGTGCATATCCTTCTTTAGAGATAGCCGCTAAAACGGGCGAACATAAGCCAGAAGTCAGAATGTCGATGGACGCTGCTCCCGAAGGCTTTTGCGAGAATCGGAAAGAACGGAAAGGCTCGAATATTAAGATCCTTGGTCGTTAACAGCCACGTCGATACATGGTTCATTCCTGTCCGGCCTACTGGGTACACAGGGATCCGGGGTATGCATAGAAGCACCAGATGATCCCGTGTTGTCCAGTGACCGGCCTGTTCTATTGTTCGCCGGAATGGTCGCCACGGCTCGAAGGAGGAGAGCTGAAAGAGCTGCTGCAGCTCGTTAGGACTTGACGGGAGCACACCCTGGTTGTTTGTTTGCTTTTGAGCAGCTTTGACGGCAGGAGGGAAGCGGCATGATTGAGTAGTAAAATTATGTGAACGTTACAACGTAGCACGACATTAAAAGGGCGTTAACAAAGCCCAGGGCACAGTCCATGATTGCATCCAAGCGTATATGCAGTGAACACAATGTTTTGAAGTTTTTGGGTGGAGTTTGTGTTGTGCCGCTTCGCTTGTCCGTTCCTCAGCTCATCTCAGGGAACACCCTTCGTCTTCGCCCGTTGGTTAAACCTTGATACCGTAGTAGCCCCTCTCTTTCTTCAGTGTGGACCTTGGTCGGAGCGTTTGCTCTTGTAGTCGAACGGGCGGTGCCTGACTACAGACTCTTTTGGTGCGACACGATGAAGGGAGGTCTCCGGACAGCATAAGTCGCTACCACAGCCCTGGGGTTTCCACGACACGACACGATGCTATGAGGCCCACGACTCAGCCGGCGATTAATGATCTTCACGGTGGCCTTGCTTCGGCATCAGGGGAGGCGGTGGACGTTTGGTACAGCTTATTATGAGGACAATCTCGACGGTATCGTGCTCCCTCCTCGCGAAGACACCGAGTGCACCTCCGCGCGGACATCGCGTGCCGCACGAGACCACAGGCCAGTACTAACATCATGCCTTGACAGCTTTGTGCATCTGGGGCTGGCATAAGCATTGCTTCGGTAGGCCTAGCTGTGATACGAGAAGAGACGACTTCCAACCACGACACCTCCCGCAACTCCACCCCCCGATCCAATCTTGAGATGACCGCCCTTGCCGCCTACCCCCGGTCCAACCTCACCTCACCATTCTCCATGTCTTCGCCGGCACCATACTCGGCCTCGGCCCGAAGCGATAGAACAGAAGGGAAGGCACGATCAGCTTCCGCAAGAACTGGACAGAAAAGGACTCTCACACCCATGGCAAGTTTCAGTGCAGGCATGGAGCGGCCTTCGGAGCCTGCCAACGGAGGCACCTCACACGCAGGGACACCGGATACTCAACCGCAGTCCTGGTTGCGGCGCCTGTCCAGCAACTTCTCACGCGACTCGAACTCACCCGTGTCACGTCCAGCCTCGGCGGCTGTCTCGCACTCGAACGGATCTGCAGCGTTCTCGCATGCAGGCTGTACAACGCCAATAATGCCTAGCAACACGCCTCCACCTTTACCACCGAACAAGCTGGTGAAGCGGTCGTCTTCTCTCCGCAGCACCAACGGATCGCCTTTCACTTCATCCGGTTCCAGATTACCGTTGGCTGTATTCAGGCGACCAGCAACCAGCCACCAGAGATCAGTAACGTTGCAGGAAATGTATGCGAGCGGTGATCAGAGTGATCACATGTCCATTGATGGAAAATCCGAACCTGCACGTGACCAACATTTCGTGCACTACTTCACGCCCAAGGTCCGGTTGAGTGATAGAAGGCGAAGCTCCAGTGGTATACCAAGCCCTATTACGCGAGTATATCCCGATCGAAAGTATAAGCCGGTTCTGGTAGTCTCGAGCAAGGAGATCCAACCAGCACGTGTCGAGGTGGATGAAGAACTAAGTGACGAGGAAGATGAAGGAGTAGTCACGAGGTTGACGGTTGCGCCTAGCTATGGCTCATCGCCACTACCCCAGCAAATCTCTGATCTAGGTCAAGGAGAGACTCCGAGGCGCTCCTTCTCCTTCGGAGATAAGCTGGCCACCGTGCCGCAACAGCTCTGGAGGCGACCTTCGCTAAGCAGAGGAAAATCCACAGGCAGCAAACTTATACGCAGAGCCAGACCGCGGGTGGTATCAGCGCCGCAGGCGGAAATGGGTAGTGTTTTCAGCAAGAGCACCGACGGCGAATCCGATCGTCCTGCGAAACGTCGAGATCTCACAGATCCTGCGACCGCACAGCGCAGCATCTACACCTCTGGAAGCTACACCAAATCCGCCTGGTCGCCTTCAGTCCAAGAGGTTGATCTAGACCTGGGAGCAAGCACGCCTCATTCTACAAATGCCTATCCCGAGTCGTTGCCCTCAAATGGGACACCGTACGAGCCGACCTCTACACCACCCCAGCCGCGAAGACTTCCATCGGCCACGACATACTCGACAACTGTACGGCAAGCTCGAGTATCTGCAGCGCAATCCGAGATCACGTCCACCGTGGGATCTGACAGTGAGTACCGATCTATTGGCGATGCCAGCACCGACTACCAAAGCGACGCCATCTACGATTCGTATCCTACTCGCACGACGCGAAGTAGCTCCGGAAAGAGAGGACCTCATATCGAGACGATCTTCGACGAATCGCCACCGCACTTCTCGAGCGGCCGAAGCACAAAGCTGAAAGATCTGCTAAATGATGGAGCATTTCCGCTTGAGGAGCATGCTGCGCGATACAGGCACAGTACGATTGAGGAAGAAGAGAGCATCACAAGCACTCCCGTGCGATCACTCCACAACAAAAGCGTGTCATCACCACCGTCTGGGCAATCCGGACCGCGACAACGATTCACATCCTCGCCGCCAATCATGTCAGCAATGCCAGACCCTGATGACATTGACTGGGACGCACCTGATGACGAGCCGAGTCACGATGGGTTTGCTGCGTTTCAGTCACCCCCAGCAAACAATGGCAACGGGCACCTACAAAGCCTGCCCTTTCGCTTCGGACTGGCTTTACCTGATCAACAACCCTCATCAACGACCACTCCGTTTCGACCAAACGGAAACATGTCAGACCGCGCCAACCTCTTCGACTGGTCGGAAACACTACCCAGCCCGAGTCAGAACGATTCACCACCACGACCAAGGACCGTCCATGGTAAGAAGGACCAGGAGAGCAGAGGTAGCAGGGCTCCCGGTCGACGCGCTCCAAGCGGTATGCATGCTCGGAGCCATAGCGTGCCTGTTGTACCAGATGTCGAAGGCAAGCGAAGTAATGTCGCGACGAGCAAATTTGGCACATGGGGCAATGGTAGTAAGGTGGTCACGGAGGACTGGAACGAGGATTTTGACTTCGACGAGCTTCCACCGCCGATACCAGAGCATTTCCAACATGATGAGAAACGAATCGACAGCGGACACGAGATGTTTGTGCCAAAGTCGATCCGGGAGCAGCAGGAGAACGTCCTGTCGAACATTCGACAGCTTAGAGAATGGCGCTCGATCATCGAAGAGCTGAAGGAGCTGCGCGTCCGGGCAATCACTCTGCAGATGATGGACGGGCCATATGCACGCGATTGGGAGGAAGTTGATGCCATGATCGAGCTTGCGGACCAAGAGAGCGAAGAGAAGACGCTGGAGCCTCGCGGGTCGCCGCCGTCCTCGCCTGGATTTGATTACGATGCGTTCGACGAGCCTATGCCTAACATCGCAGAGGCTTCACGACCGCGCGGGCAATCTCTAGGCATGGGCAGATCGCCACCGCTGGAGGCTGCCGCTGCTGCAGGAGCCGAGCAACGACCGATCACACCGCAAGACTTTAAAGGCTTGCGGCCTCGCAAGGATTCAGAGGCTGTTGCCAAGTCTGTGATCGAGGCAATACAGTCGAAACGAAGTGTGTCCGAGCCTACAGCTCAGAAGCCTGTTCCAGCTGGGAAGAAGGTGCCATTCGACACAAGGACCTTGCGGCACATTGTCCCTTATGTCAAGGAACTCACACGCAAGGTCAAAGACGGCTTACGCCAGACCGAAGGACTGTACTCGAGTCCACACCGGAGCACGTCACGCGAACGCAAGAGTCGACATGAGGCGATTGATGAGCCGGCTTTCAGAAGTATCTTCGACAGTCCTCGTAACGATAGCACGCTTGCAAGACGCAGGTCAAGGAGAGACCAGGCGATGACAGATCACGACGGCATGGACACTGACACAAGGAGTCGGCAGGCAGATCTTGCATCACAGATGGAGGATATGAGGTTCGATGAATGACGGCTGCGCACGGAGCAGCTATACCACGGCGACACACAAGTTCGCCTTCTTCCCTACAGGCTACACAACCACACAGGATTACAGCTCCAATTCCTGGAGTTCAGCGAGGCGTTATGGGGCAATGGGAAGCAAAAGTTACTTTCAGCATCTTCCAGAGCATACAGCGACTGTTCGCCGCAGTGCCGCATGCTTTCGTCCGCGAGGACTACACCTTCCGCAAGGGTAGAGCTCACGCACACAATTGTACAACAGAAAGCTGGGTCGGTATATTGTGTTTGGAGAGATAATGTTCACTGGAAGGCATGGGCTGAGGACGAGCCTGCAGCCTTTGCATATGCCAGACATCACCCTCAGCATTGGGTGAGCTGTGGCCATCTACTGTAACGGCCTTGGTCGATTGTTTCTTTCTTCTGTCAGCGATAGGAAAGCGGGTGGACCATACTGGATTCAGATGGGTGGATGGGGATGGACAGCATAGCGGGTTTGGCAGAGGTACATGTGATAGCTTTTACAGCATACGTAGACACTATCGGGCTTATACCCTTTCACTTCATATATACCGCTCGGTCCATTGTTCGTGATCATAAGGTAGTAGGACGATGCGTGTCGGGCCATTGACAGCTCTCAGCCCCGACCCTGACGCCAGGAACGAAACCCTCATCCGGCAGATGAGCGAAGTGGGGGTGCCTGACGATAGTGAGCATTTGATTGCTACATTTTTTCGAACCTTGCCGCAATTCAGCTCCCTCATTCCCATCCTTTTACGACGACTGCCAATTGTCAAACTCATCAACTATACCACACTACATCGCAAGAACAACCGCAAAGATGGGAGAACCAGCAAAGACGTACAAGGTGGCCGACATCAACCTCGCTGCATTCGGCAGGAGGGAGATTGAGCTGGCTGAGCATGAGATGCCGGGCTTGGTAGCGACGAGGGAGAAGTACGCACAGGAGCAGCCACTGGCGGGTGCGAGGATAGCAGGATGCCTTCACATGAGTACGTCTCGCCATTGTCCGGTCCTGCTCTCCAACCCAGTGCTGACATGACATCACTTCAGCCATCCAGACCGCTGTTCTGATCGAGACCCTCGCCGCACTCGGTGCTGAGATCACATGGACCTCGTGCAACATCTTCTCCACACAAGACCACGCTGCGGCTGCCATCGCGGCCGGCGGCACACCCGTGTTCGCGTGGAAGGGCGAGACCGAGGAGGAGTACCAGTGGTGCTTGGAGCAGCAGCTCAAGGCCTTCCCATCTGGCAAGAGCCTCAACCTCATCCTCGATGACGGTGGTGATCTCACAGCACTCGTACACGAGAAGTACCCAGAGATGCTTGAAGGCTGCTACGGTATTTCCGAGGAGACGACAACTGGTGTGCACCATCTCTATAGGATGCTGAAGAACAAGGGCAAGGGACATGGTCTTCTGGCACCAGCCATCAACGTCAACGACTCCGTGACCAAGAGCAAGTTCGACAACCTTTACGGCTGCCGAGAGAGCTTGGTCGACGGCATCAAGCGGGCTACGGACGTCATGATTGCTGGCAAGATCTCCGTGGTCGCTGGCTACGGTGATGTTGGCAAGGGCTGCGCACAAGCACTCCACGCTATGGGTGCTCGCGTCATGGTCACAGAGGTTGACCCGATCAACGCTCTGCAAGCCGCCATGGCCGGCTACGAGGTCGTCACCATGGAAGATGCCGCTCCTCTCGCTCAGATCTTCGTCACCACCACAGGCTGCCGTGACATCATCGTCGGCAAGCACTTCGAGCAGATGCGTGAGGACGCCATCGTCTGCAACATCGGCCACTTCGACATCGAGATCGACGTCGCGTGGCTCAAGAAGACGGCCAAGGACAAGGTCAGCATCAAGCCCCAGGTCGACCGCTTCCTCATGCCAAGCGGCCGCCACATCATCCTGCTCGCCGAAGGCCGTCTCGTCAACTTGGGCTGCGCCACCGGGCACTCCTCGTTCGTCATGTCCTGCTCCTTCACCAACCAGGTCCTGGCGCAGATCATGCTTTACAAGGCCGGCGACAAGACCTTCGCCAAGAAGTACATCGAGTTCGCCCGTGCCATTGAAGGCGAGGACGAGGGCTCCAGCCTAGTCAAGAAAGCCGATGAGTCGGCGGCCAAGTCCTCCGTCAAGCGCATGGCAGTCGGCGTCTACGTCCTGCCTAAGATCCTGGACGAGCAGGTCGCAGTCCTACATCTGGACCACGTCAACGCGAAGTTGACCAAGATGACCGACGCGCAGGCCGAGTACATGGAGCTGCCGATCGAGGGGCCGTTCAAGAGCGATATGTACCGCTACTAGATGGGCATGGTAGAGGGTTGACGGCGTTTACGAGGATATGATTCAACACTTCAACGCGTGATACCAACAGGGATGGGAAAAGTGTGTCTTCAACGATGGCATGGCTGCGGCGGCGAGCGAACAAAAGCTGGCTTGAACGGCGGCATTATTGCATGGCGTTCAGGCGTCTCAACGAGCAGGATGATGGGGATGTGGTATGTAGCGACTTCGACTTTGGACTCACTCAACGGAGTCCATAGAAGTTATAGAAGGATTTAGATCGGGATGAAAATCAGCCGTATGGTGTTGTTTCGAAGTAAACTTTCTTGGCTGTATACAAGACGGCTACCGGCTCAATGCGAGACGTCATGGATCTTGAAACCACTGCAACCTCTCCTCCGCGCATCGAAACGTCGAATGTCCAATGGTTGTTTTGGCGAGCGATGCTGCGCCTTCAAAAAGACGAGGTTGCTTTGAGTAGCGTCGTGTCCGTGCTTTGTCTATACACTTGACATCCTAATGTAGGCAATTACTTTCCTTTCAATCCGATCCATAGCAATCATGAATGCTCTAACTTCGGCTCTGGTATTGGCGCTGGCCGCCGCTGTTCAAGGCCAGTCTGTTGCTTCTTCCTGCTCTTCCACCCTGCAGTCAAAGGCCACACCCTCCGTTGCTCCAGGTTATGTGGCTAGGCTTGTGGCCAACAAGCTAGAGTCGCCGCGAGGTATCAAGTTCGACGATGCTGGCAATCTACTTGTCGTCGAGTCCGGCGTAGGAGTCACGGCGCTGAAAATCCGAGATGATGGCGAGGGCTGCTTCAGCTCACCTTCCCGGAAGACAGTCGTATCAGACCAAGACTTGAACCACGGCATCGAGATGTCCGAAGACGGCTCGACACTATACGCATCCAGCACGGAGGCGGCATACAGCTGGGACTACTCTTCTGACACGCAGGCCACTAGTGGCAAGCCACAGACTCTAGTCACGAACATGACAAATTCCGACCACACCACCAGGACGCTTCTACTCTCGAAAGCTGCGCCCGGAATGCTCATTGTCACGCGTGGCAGCACTTCCAACATCGATTCTCTCGCCGAGAACATCGCCACTGGGCACAGCCAAATCAAGGCTTTCAATATGACCAATATGACCTCGGCTTATGACTTTCAAACAGATGGCCTACTCCTCGGCTGGGGTCTCCGGAACGACGTGGGCATCGACGAAGACCCGATCACCGGCGCACTATACTCTGTCGAAAATTCGGTCGACGAGATGACGCGCAACGGCGTCGATATCCATCAGTCGAACCCGGGAGAAGAGCTAAACTTCCTCGGCTACCTCAATGGCACGCAGTCTTCGAACCAAGGACGGAACTTTGGGTACCCCATGTGCTATTCAGCCTGGAACACTGATACTATTCCGGACTTCAATGGCGAGGTTGGCGAGCAGTTCGCCATTGGTAGATTAGGCTCGAACAACAGCGATGCGATGTGCGCGGCATCACAAGTGCAAGACGCGAGACTGGTTTTCCATCCGCATATGGCACCGCTTGACATTCTGTTCAATGAGGCGGGCACGGCGGCTTGGGTTACGTTTCATGGCTCGTGGGACTCGCAGCCAGCTGTTGGTATGTAACAACGTCGTTCTTGACAGTCTCGACGAACCCAGCTATAGTGCAGCTGTACTGACTCAAGCCCAGGCTACAAACTCAGCGTCGTCAACTTCGAGAACGGCGAGCCAACCGAACCAAGCACATCCAAGACCGCCGCAATCGACATCCTCTCCAACGAAGATGTTGCCAGCTGTGCGACTGCAGACTGCTTCAGACCTGTTGGGCTCGCCTGGAACGCAGACGGCGTTTTGTTCATGTCTTCTGATACGACTGGTGAGATTTACGCCATCTTGCGAGCAAACGGGGATGCTACAAGTAGCGCCGGATCGAATACCACAGGGACTGTGCCGGCTGGGGCTGCCAGTAGTAGTTCTACTGACAGTGGCAGCCAACCGAGCTCTACGAACATGGCCAGTGCGACCAACATGAGCGTTTGGGCGGTGTTGTTTGGTTTGCTTGCTTACACCCTGTAGGCGTGCGTGTACTGATAAGTACACCCGTATATATCTATATATGGTATCGAGTATAGATGTATCGTGAATACATGTAGCACGTGCAAAACCAAATGTGGCTCTATGACGGGCCTATGACGACGGGATTATGTACCTGCATGCACTTCACAGCACACGAGCATTTTGTTGCGAACACTACTCTCGAGATACTTTACTCGGTCTACTACAGATCGAAACCGCTATACCCAAGTAATCTTCAAGCAAATCCACATTTGGCAATGCCTCGTCAAGTAGCACCACCACCATCTGGAGAGTTCTCCGTGGTCCTCACCAAGCCCTTCAATGGTACGATTGTTCCTAAGTTCAATGAGAGCTAGACTAACGTCCACGAAGGCAGCCCAGAGCACATGGTCGAAGTCATCGGAGAGCCAAACCGCCCTGCCTCGATTCGTGTGTCCACATACCAGGGGAACTCGAAGTCGTCGGAGAAGGCTGGCGATGTGCCAAAGTAAGCAGTTCACCTAAATGTCCATACTCCAATACTTTGTGCTAATGAGACGATTAGGGACGATGTGCAAGAGCTGCTGGACCTCGTCTCGACACTCCGCGGCTTCCCAAGCCACCCTTCGAAGGACTTTTACGGACAAGACACAAAGGTCGACTTCAACACATTCGAGATTCAGTGGTCCAACCAAGAGGAGGCGGACTCGAGCGATGTGTCTGAGCTCGCGGACGAGCAGAAGGACGATTTCAAGAGAATCGCGGATAGCATCGAAGCGTTGGCGAGGACGTTCGCGAAGAAGGACTCGCAGGTATAAAGGCAAAGAGACAGTTTCGACGATGGTTCAAGATGGTCGGATATGAAAGTGCAATGACGAGAAAACAACAGGATGCTGCATGCTGCCTCAGTGAAAGTAACATTATGTAAAGATAAGGTAGTTCTAGCGCTGAACACAAGCTAAGCATCGACTTCTTGACGACTTGATTGTCATCTGTAAGCTTCTGGGTTTTGACTATGCTGCCAATACTCGTTTTCGATAGGATCTTCATGACCAACATAGTGACGACCCCACCGTCCACTCGCAACGAGGTACGAGTTTGCACGACGTCAGATATCGGATGCTTGATGACTGGTTGCAGTGTGACGAGTTTAGGTAACTTCCACTTATTTTCAATCTGTATACGAGCGCTCCCAATCGAGTACGCTACTTGTGATCCATCCTGATCTCAGGACTATGCTCCATACCTCCTTTCTCATGCTCCAACTCTGCCGTCTCCGACTTCTCCTTCGGGCTATCAGTGTTGCTCTCCTCGTCAACAGTATGCACATTCTCAAGTCCAATCTTTGTTGTCGAGAACTTATCGGCAGGGATTCGGTATGCCGGAATGAAGTTGACCGCCAGCGGGTACGAGTAGGCAGCGATGAAAAAGCACATTGGGACGACCATGGCGAGTGCGGTACCGTAACGGCCGTGTGCATCTGCTACAGCACCTAGGATTGGTGGGACCACAGCTCCTGTATTCCACAAAGATAGCACGATCAGTAGTGCATTCGAACGGAAGATGTTTTGAGCCTGTTCTCTTACCGCCGCAGACACCACCAACAATGAAACCCGACCCGCGCTTGCTGTACTTTCCAAGGCCACGCATTCCGAGAGCCACGATCGTGGGGAAGATGATAGACTCGAAGAACAGAGTCACGAACAACATGGACATGCCGGCGTTCCCTCTTTGTGTTATCGCAGGCCCAATGAAGACGATACACATAGTCAAGTAGACCAGGAAAACCCAGCGTGGGCGGACGAACTTCATCAGGGCGACGCCTTATCGCAAAAGGTCAGCGAATGTTCTTAGGTAGGAGGGGGTGTCTGCCCATCAGTTTCGTACCAACGAATCGACCAAGAGCGAACCCGCCTTGAGCTCCAGCCAGAAACCTAGCCGCCGTAGGATCTGAAGTACCAGGACGAACTTCTGTGACGTAGTTGATAAAGTAGCCCGCGATTGCAACTTGGGCTCCGACGTAGCAGAACTGCGCAAATGTGGCATGAAACAGCCGGTACTGCTTCCAAAATGGGGCAACGGCGGTATTTGCATGGGTCTCCTCTGCTTGGAAGGCCATGTCGGCATCCGTGATCTCGGGTATCGGAGAGCTTTGGGGCGCAGTGTTAGTAATCCGAAAACTGGAAGGCTTGTGCTCAATGCTCTACTCACAATAAGAAGGCAACGGCGAGCAAGATACAGAAGATTGCGATGGCCAAATAGATCCATTGCACGTTCCGCAAGGCCTGGTCGGACTGGCCGATGTTCACGAAGATAGCATAAGATCCAATGACAGGAGCGAGAACCGTCCCGATACCGTTGAACGCCTGGGAGAGGTTGATGCGTAGCTCGGAGTACCGAGGAGGGCCGCAGACGGTGATGTAGGGATTTGCCGCAGTCTCGAGCGCACCGAGTCCGTTGCCAATGATGAAGATCGCCACGCAGAACCCGCCAAAGCTATGGTAAAGCAGACATGGCCAGGCAATCAGAGCTCCGAGCGTGTACAGACTGAGGCCCCATATGAAAACGAGCTTATACCCAAAGTGACGAAGGATCCAGTTGGCATGACCCAAACTCGCGAGGGGGTAGGCTCCGAAGTACGCTGCTTGGAGTCCAGCTGACCTTGCTTTGGTGATGTGCAGCGTGTCCTGGAAGTGTTTGTTGAGTGTGTCAAGAAGGCCGTAGCTGAAGCCCTGCATATGCGTCAGTGTTTAACATCCCATCAACCTTTGCTCGATCGGGACTCACCCAGAGGAAGAACAAGGTAGTGACCAGTGCCAATGGGTAGATAGAGGCACGGAGACTGAGTTCGGCAGCTTTCGTGCGCTGATCATCACGATGCTTCAGACCATACTTCGTCATGAACCCCATCGTGGCGTGCTGTTGTAGAGGTCTCGCAGGAATTACTGCAACGGATGAGAGTTTGAAGATGAGGTTTGGACTTTGGCTACACTATAAGCATTTGACTCCGACGCTTACGGGCTATGGGCTAGTCAATGACTTGGAGGAACTGCCGCCGACCCACACATGGTGGCACGTCGTCTTGCAACATGCCCTCACTCACCTCGGCATGAGCCGAAGCCACCAATCCGCATCGTGTAATGGTAACCGCCCCTCCCGTGTGGAGTGCCGCTTTGCGGGGTTTTGACAGGCTAAACGTGCAATAGGAATCTGCCTCCGCGCCGTCCACATTCGGGTTGACTCGCCGCGTGGGAGAAAAGAACAACCTCAGAATTATATAGGGAAATGGTTGAGCAATGCTTCGGAGTCGGCGAGTGTCGTCGTGCGGAATAACAGGGGAATTTTTGCTTGTACAAGCCTACCTGGCTACATTGCTTTTGAGTGCAGTCGTCGGTGTTGAGCATCGAAGGAAGTCTTCAAGAGCGTTGAAGCTGCGCGAGTCATGCAAAGTTGTGAGCCTATGCCGAATTTCTAGGTCTGATGGGGCTTTCCTGGAGTTCAGGGTGCGGTGAGGTATCGTAGGCCTTGAACGTTCTGTTTGCGCCATCGAGACATCAGCCTGCCGTACGAGTTGCTGAACTCGAATGATGTGCCCAACGGACGATGTGCGGTAGCAAGCCTAGCAAGTGCAGGTGTCCCATCGGCTGCTGAGGCATGAGATTGCGATGCGGCTGGTGTACTGTAGAGGGGCTGTGAAAGCGTAGCGTGACCGGTCTTCAACCAAGTCGTCTTCTAGACGCTGGTCCTTGGCCTTCGTGTGATATGCCAGAGACAGCGTCAGACACCAGATCTCGTAGCTCACGCTGGGTGTCGCTCGCCTCGAAGTCTGGCCGAGCCGCAAGCTCCTCGATTCGTCTGCGAAACTCAGGATCTGGCTCTTCTCCTGCCTCGTTCTCGTGCATGGTCCCGATGTTGACTTGAACACCATTTGGTAGAGGCGGTGGCGGGTGCACCGTGCTGGGTTCACCATTTGGTATCGATTCAGTGCCAGAGTTGGCCGCCGTGGTGGAACTGCCAGAATCGTCCTGGCGAAGTCCCTTCAAGTAGGCAGCAACTTCTGGCTGCTCGTCGTCATCATCCAATTTCTCGGCAGCCGACTGGCCATCATCGTTGCGAGCGTCGATATCCACTCCGAGCTCGATGAGTTCTTTCGAAAAATCAACATCTTCAGCATTGAAGAGGCAGGTCTCCCCATCTTCGTCTCTGATGTTGATGTCTACCTGGAACTCCCGGATCAGAGCTTGTACAAGACTGATGTGGTTGTACGATGTTGCCGCGTGCAGGAGCGAGTAGCCATGAGAATCCTGCTTGGAGGCGAGCTCAGGATATGTACGGAGCTGCGACAGTACTGTGTCAGGCGCATCCGGTACGAGACTCAGTAGCCGGTCGATGGGCGGAGGCTGAGCCATAATGTCTGTTATTATTTATCGACGGTAGCAATTTTGCGTGTCGAGAAACAGGAGATATTCAAAGAGGTTAGACTGCCGTCGGCGTTCGACGGCTTCTGGCGGCATCTGCGATCGATTCTCCGACATCCTTGACTTGACTTCCACCTCACCTCTCGACTTCCACGCAAATCTATTATCGATAGCTGAAACGTGCACCATAGCAGCGGGACCTTCCGGTCTCATGATATGAAGGCCTTCATTCCAAGAACATGATGTGACCACAATCCCGATAAAAGCAAACAAGCTAAGGTAGGTGGAGAGATAGTGCTTCGGACATGCTTCGAGCTTCAGCAGCAGCCGCGACCGATGTTGTCTCGTTTGTCCAGTTTAACCTTGCGTACTTCCTACCGTCGAGATTTCAAAATGTTACCAGCGAGTCTATGCGTCAACATGGCCACCTTGCCATTCCTCACCAAGACCTACCATCACAAATCCTACCCTGCCATAGCACCATCTCGTCCTGAACTGTCTACAAACGGCAGTGTTGTCCTCATTACTGGCGCGGGAAGCGGTGTAAGTATGCTGCTATGCCTTGACAGACTTACACCAAGCTTATGCTCCACCAGTCAGGTAAGGCAACGGCCTACGCCTTCGCGAAAGCAGATGCTAAAGCCTTCGCTCTCTGCGGACGACGATTAGCTCCCTTGGAAGCCGTGAAAGCGAAGATCGAAGCAAAACATCCTTCAGCTAAGGCCATCGTGTTGTTTCTCGAAATCGTCAGCGAACGTGAGGTCGACCCCGTCTTTACCGACTTCTGCGTTCGGGAAGGCCCAACAGACATACTCGTCAACTCCGCTGGGCACAAATCCGACAAAGGTACCATCGCCGAGACGACCCTTGTCAATTGCTGGGAGAGTCTCGAGACTACGTGTAAAAAGGCGGCTTCCTCATCGCACAGCATTCCTCAAAACCACAACACCAGTACGCATGCTGATCCGGTGTTGATCTCCATGAACGGCCTCGTGGCACATATGCTCGCTTCACAAATTAAGACGGCGCCAGCGAGCTATGCTTCGAGCAAGATGGCACAGGGCAAGATGATCGAGTATGCCGCCTCCAAAAACCGAGGAAGCTGAGAGCGTACAACGTGCACCCTGGCTCTGTGGTAACGGCTATGAGTACGAAGAGTGTGGAAATGACTGAGGATCCAGAAGCTATGCGGAAGAATGTCGCTTAGGACCATGGTGACTCCTAGTCTTCTTTGAAGTGGAACAGTTGACTGACGACAGGATGGTTTTAGCGGACCTGCCGGCTCGTTTCTCGGTCTGGCTATCATCACTCAAAGGTCGTTGTATACTTTCGGGCAAGTATCTGTGGCCGCATTGGGACGTCGACGAGCTGAATCAGCGAAGCGAGGAGTTATTTGAGGATTTTGCAGCACTGACACTTACCTGGAGCGGCTGGCCCTTCCCACAGCCAGACGTAGTGGACGGATGAGGTCAAAGGATGTTCTCTAGCTTGGCTGGACCTATAAGGCTCTGATGTTATGTATCATCTGTATGTCAGGTTTGTGCTCTCCGATAGTGTAGCATGCATCTGCTGATTCGCAGGCAGAGCAGGCTTATCTAGTACTTCGAGCGTCCCGACCGCCTCGGTGGCCCCAACCTTGAGCGGCTCTACCACCCATGCGCATAACTGCACCATAACTATCGCCATTCTCGCCGTTCCCAGCGGCTTGCAGCTGTAATCTCAACAAGAGCCTCGAGTTCATGCCCACGATCGCTCTGACCAGATCCCAGTCATCGTTCTCGCCAACCCAATCACACACCACCACACCCAACCCTCCGTCGCCTGCTGCTTCTTGCCCAGGCGCATCCACTCCCTGATCGCCAATATCATGCTCCTCGCACAAGAATTGCGTAATCGCCGGATTCATCTTCGCAGCGATCTTGTCCGGCCAGCATCCCGGCTTCCAAAAGTTCGAGGCACTCAGGAAGTTGATGAACAACGGCTGCTTCGGACCTTCTGTCGCTGTAGACGGCGCACCAATGGGGTGAACAGCAGCGCCTGCACGTTCATAATGCTCGCAGACGTACTGGATCTTCTTGTCGATGTTCTCGGTGTCGGTAACTTGGTAGAAGTCTTGGATCTGGATGTCGCCGCCAAGATAGTTGGGTGTGTTGTCTGCCCAGTTGGTGGCATCAATGCCGAAGCCTCCCTTGGTCTGGGCGTCGTGCTGTAGTGTTTCGGAGAGTTCAAAGCGTCGTAGAAGAATTATCTTGCCTCGGACCTCGCCTAGTGTGGGAATGCCGAACTGCGTGTGCCATCGTTGTGGTCGGGCGGCTGTGTAGTATTTGAGTAGCCTGTCGGAGAAGATGGCATCGGTTCCGCTGCCTCGACCTTCACGTTTGAGAGACATGATGATCGTCTCGTTTGGATGCTCGTCCAGGAAGTCGTACACTTCTTCGACAAAGGTCTTCATCTTGACTGACCCAAGGAGTGAGATCGGGAAGGCAGAGTGGACTAGCTCCATAGAGTCCGAATTGGCTCCTTTGTCGACATCGTTGATTTGGACTCGCACATCGAGGAAGCGTACGCCGTTTTCCAACTGCTTCGTGATAGAGACAGCTTGGCAGCGTACCGAAGGCAGGGCAGGATAGCAAGTGGGCGAGTTGTGGGTTCCAGGCAGACTGAGTGCAGATAGGGGTGTCTTGTTCGGGAAGGCGTGCATCCAGTTGCTCATGTCTGTGGTGTCGAACAACGTAAGGACGAATGTCTCATCATTGTATATGGCCGTGAACTCGTAGCCCTGGCTGGTGGACAGAGGGACCAAGGGAGTGGAGGCGTCAGACGGCGTGGGGACATCGACTCGCCAACTGCTGTCATCTTCTCCTTGGATTGTCAGTCGTAGAGTCTGGAATGGGTCTATCTGGATCTTTGTTGTATACGTTCGGAAAGGCTCAAGCTCGATGTCGACTTCATCTCGACTGGTCGGAGTGGCGGTCTCTGGGATGCCGGCATTTGTTTGTTTCTTTCTACCAGGAATGACACACTTTACAAGTGTGGTGAGGTTGCTAGCGAGACTTTTCGTGCTGCTGGCACTGTGGATGAAATGCTCCACCGAGCTCAGAGAAAGCCGGACAGAGGTGAGGTTGCGAACTGTCAAGGTCTTGAGCATTCTAGGATCGTGATAACAATGTAGTAGGATGTTAGTAGGATTAGTCAAGGAGTGAAGGTAGAATTATTGGCAGAAAGAGACTACGGGTTTGGGAAGAAAAACTGTCAAAGAGTCGAGTGCAACCGCCAAACTGAGGTTGACGTTGGCGCTTGCCAAATTGACAGCGAGTATAGCAAACATGAGATGACTGCCCAGGGCAAATACATGATCGGAACAGCATCGTTAAAGCAGAGGTAAACGTTTGGGGTCGCATCATCGTAAAGGCACTCATCTATTTCCACGCCTCACCTCAACCCTGATAGTAGCAGCATGACCTTCAACATACGTCGCGAGAGCCCTTGTGCCCGCCACCAGGTCAACCTCTCTCTTCACCCATTCATCCTCCCCATCTGCCTCCGCCTCATCATCGCTACTGTCCCACCACTCCGGTCCACCATAAACCTCTCTTGAGCCAACCGGATCGCGCTCATTCGTCTCCAAGACCAATCTCAAGCCGAGCGGCGTTATCTTCAGTCGCTTGCCAACAAGCCCAAGAATTGTGTAAGTAGAAAACGACTTTGGTATTTGTTCCGTCCACGACTGCTCGTCGCCGCTGGGGAGTACACCGTTTGCCAAGGCAAAGGTGACCGAAACTAATCGCGCCGCCAAAGTGTTCGGATCGACAGCATCCTTCTTAGGTTTCTGCTGAAAATTCGGAGCGCCATACTCCTCGCAAAGATCTCGATAGCGAGGATGCTGGCCGATGACTCTTTCCTCCTGGCCTTCGGGTGCATTGGCCAACTCAACAGCAATCTGACCCAGATAGTACGTCTCAGCGTTCAGCCGCTCCTTTTCCGTGATCTTGCTGTAGTTCAGGTATTCCAGTCTCGGTAGACGAGCTATGGTGAGCATGTATCCGTCCTCTGGAGTCAATGGCTTGCTGTCGGCGGAGACCAGGGATTTGTAGAGTGGGTTGCCAGTAACACGAAGATGCTTTAGCGCAGGAAAGCTGCCACTGGTTGTGATAGTGTCGAAGAAGGCGAATGAGGAGATCTTGTTGTATGATAGGTCAAGTTCTTGGACTGGAAGGTGGATGATGTGCTCCGGATGAGCAAGGACAGATGAGATGTTGTTTCGTTTGAGGATGAGCGCGTGTAGGCCTTCCTCTGATGCAACTGCGACATCTCCAAGGCACACAAAACCGTTGTCGGAGAGGTCAAGTACCGTGATTCTCGAGGGCAGTCTGAAAGCTGGAGCCCTGTGGTATTCGTTGCCTGTGAGGTACAGTGTGCTCACGGAAGGAAAGACTTGAGAAAGAAGGAGGTCGAGCACGAAGTCGTCAATGAAGGTATTGGCCAAGCTCAGAGTCTTGACGCCTTCGATGCGAGACTCCGGCGAGTGAGGTGGAGGCTTGCCCAACAGGAAGCGGTTCCCAGTAAGAGTGAGCACTCTGAGCTTCGGGAGTAGCCTACACATGGCACAGATCTCTTCAAAGGTCTCAAACAAGTTTCCACTCAAGTCAAGCTCTGTGATGTCTGCACAAATTTGTGCTATCTCGACCTCGTCATCCGCAGTTGGGTGCCGATGTTGAACCCGCATGTGATCAAGAACGAGGACATGGATGCCTCGGAGCTTTGCCTGCCGCTTATGGAACTTCTCGAAGCCGATCTCCTCGGCTTGCTTGCCGTTGAAGTAGACGATTTCGACATCCGTTGGGAGGAACTCGGGCATATACTTCTCCCGTAGTGCCTGGAGGAATGTTCTTGAGGGGTCCCAAGCCTGGGTTGGTCGTAGAAAGGAGGCACATTTCGGTATTTTGGATATACCTGTCTTGCAGTTCAGTATGAATCACGGAGTTTCTAGGCAGGGCTACTTACAACGGAAATAAATGACACCTTCATGTGTGCCATTGTGCTTTCCACGATCTGGTTCGTCCCATTCCACACCAAGCCATATTCCTGGCTTGTCTGCTACCTGCCCGATCCAGCGTATTGTGAGAATGTGGCCTTTGAGGGATAGCCGCTCGCCCAAGTAGTGATCGCGGCCATCACTATCGTTGCTCATGTCGAGTTCGAAGTATCGAACATTGTGTTCGGAGAGCAGGAAGGGCATATGGCGCTAATGAAAGTGTGGCGCAAGCTTAAATTGTGCAGATCAATATTGAGATTCTTCTCCGCTCGAACACTGCTTCCATCAACCACCAACATGGACTACCAAAACCGCGCAGGCAGCAAGTTCGGCGGCGGTGGTGTCGCATCACAGTCCGCCACCAACGCCGACCGCCGCGAACGCCTGCGAAAGCTCGCGCTCGAGACCATCGACCTCGACAAAGACCCATACTTCTTCAAAAACCATGTCGGCAGCTTCGAATGTCGGCTCTGCTTGACAGTACACCAAAACGATGGATCATATCTCGCACATACGCAGGGTCGCAAGCATCAAACCAACCTTGCCCGACGAGCAGCTAAAGAGGCGCAACTCGGTCGCAAGAAGGATGAGGAAGGCTACACTGGCGCGAATGCGATTCAGGTGAAGAAGAATGTTGTCAAAATCGGACGGCCGGGCTACAAGATTACGAAGACTCTCGATCCTATCACACGGCAGCAAGGATTGCTCTTTCAACTGCAGTACCCGGAGATCAACCCCAACACTCTCCCCAGGATACGATTCATGAGCGCGTACGAGCAGAAGATTGAAGACCCGCCGGATAAGTCGTTCCAGTATCTCCTGGTTGCTGCCGAGCCGTATGAGACTTGTGGATTTAAGCTGCAGGCGAGGGAAGTGGATCGGAACGAGGATAAGCACTGGACGTGGTTTGATGCGGATAGGAAGGAGTTCTGGATTCAGGTGACTTTCAAGACGGAGCGCGAGGAGAGATACTCGGGTGTGCCTGGGTTAGGAGGGCCGAGGAGGTGATGGGGTTATGGGTGCAGAAGTGAAAGTCGAACGAACATGACACGGCGGCTGCCAGATGCCAGAGACGTGCTTGAAGGCGCGAATGTGCCGCGGCATCAATGTACGTTTGAATAACGTCGTTGCCGACGACGGACGAACGACTGATGCCGCTCAACATCCAAGAAGATGACATTTGAGGCTGGAAGCGAGACCTTTGTGACGACGTAACTTGGAACCCAAGATATGTTGCAATACGCCGCAGCTCTGGCGTCCAGCAATGGGCCATTAGCATGGAAGGAACCCGCCGAACTCACGGATGACGCGCGAGAACGAGCACGGGTCGGGGGCGCGAGATCTAGCCGTTCATATGTTGTTTAAAGTGACAAGACAATGTTCGAGCCTATCTTCCCTTAGTGACATGTATCTCTGCTATAAACGTTCTCTCAGTAGTCGGTCGAGAGGTTGTAAGGGAGCAATATGTCATCAAACCCACGTAAGAGTGATCCTTGTTACCATTCCATATCGGCATGAAATCGGATGCCGGAGGAAGAGTGGGAAGAGAGGTGGAAAGAAAGTGGTGGCTTGTGCGGAAGAGCTTGCACCAACGCGTCCACCACCGCGTCCTCACGTGTCCAAACTATTCTACAAGTCTTAAAGGTCACATCAAACCGTTCAAAGTCGTCTTGACCTGTCTAACCTATCATCGGAACCACTGATCTCGGCCTCTCATCAAGCACAACCGCAACGATGCCGCCCCGGAAGAGCAACGTCTCTGTAGTGTCAAACGGTGCTGAGGAAGGGGGAGATGGCACGCCGGCGAAAGCGCCAAAGGATGGCATGAGTGTTGAAGTACGCTTTGAAACCACTACTCTGCGGAGCTATCACTGACATATCTCACAGGATCTGAGCCTGCCCAAATCCATGATCGGCCGCCTCGCCAAAGGAGTCTTACCAGCCAACACACAAATACACAAGGACGCACTACTGGCACTGCACAAGAGCGCTACAGTGTTTGTCAGCTACATCGCCTCGACGTACGTCTATTCTCTGCAGCATCTGCCTCTTCAAATTCTCCAAGTCTCTCGAATGCGCCAGTAATCATTGCCACAGCAGTGTGTGAGCTGACCCCAAAGACAGCTCAAACGAATTCGCAGCATCCGCCGGCAAGAAGACTATCATGCCACAAGACGTTATTGCTGCCTTGAAGGACTGCGAGCTGGAAAACTTCATACCTAGACTAGAAGCCGAGCTGAAGAGTGCGTGACACCCCCCTGCATCTCAAGACAGCCACTTCTCACCAACGGTCTTACTAACTGTTACAGGGTACAATGAGATGCAATGCGACAAGCGTAACACGTACCGCCGCAAAGTAAAGGAGGACAAGGCTGCCTCTGCCCCCAAGGACGGCGAGGAGGGTGACACGACTATCGAGGACGAAACCATCGAAGGAGCAAACGGCGCCGCTACGAATGGTCATGCGAATGGGGATGATGCTGATCGGCCTACGAAGAAGCTGAAGGGTGATGATGGTGCGGCTGTGGCGCCGGATGTTGATATGGAGGATGAGGACGATGCGGGAGATGAGGGGCAGGAGGATGACCAAGATGAACCAGATGACGGTGACGATGTTCATGACGGAGACGACGACGAAGAGAGTGATGGCGACGAGCAGGATCGCTCGCTAGAGGAGATTGACGAACCTCACACCACGGCCGCCGATCTTATGCCGGTGGATGAGGCGCTGGATGATCCGGGTAGCGACAGCGATTGAGCATTGCGAAGGGTTTCACCGCTTAAAGGTATACTGTCTGTCTTCTTTGCTTGGTGTTCTTTCCTTTGCTGGTATCGGAGGACAAAAGAAGGCATCTAAGCCAGCTCGATATAAGCAGTTCTCCATTGAATCTCTTCACGGTTTGACTCTCGTGCTGGACCTTGGATGGTGCGGGCTGGTCTGTTTCATGCCTTACATCTCTTGCCAGATGCTAGACTTATATGTACGGTTTTTGCGATATACGGGAAGATCCGTCTCTCGTTGCGCGACAAAAAATTGGAAAAAAAAAGCCCGGCTGGCGCAATGGTAGCGCGCCAGACTTCTACACGCCGAAATCTGGAGGTTGTGGGTGAGTCTATTCGACTATCCACCATTGCCTGTTCAAATATTGACCTCGCTTAGGTTCGAGTCCCACGTTGGGTGCAAATTGTTTTTGCGCTCATACAATCTTTTTACACTGGTGCTCTTCCTCATTAGCTTGGATGTATGGACCTTTTGGCCTGCGAGTGAACCATAAGCTAATTTGAATCGCATGCATATCTGTCGCATAACTACGCTACTGAATTCATACCACGCCCCTGAGCAGAGATACTGGATGCAAAACCCATCGCGGTAAACAATCTGGGGGTATATCAACGCGGAAAACACCACATGCAACCCATTGTGAAGCCTCCAATATGCCACGCTATGCAAGTATTATGCCTTCCCTCGACGAACGAAGCACGAACTCGCGATGCGGTAATGCAAGAATGAAAGGGCGAGAAATCCAGGGGTGGTCGTTATGCGTATATCCCGAGAGAAAGATTGCGTGACTGAGTTAGTCCTCCTGTGATGCCGTGCGCCAACAAAACTCCAGGTAGTAATCGTGTGGCGGTGTCGTAAGATCGAGTCGGTCAAGTATTTGCAAGAATCGAATCGTATTCAGCTGCTCTAGAAATGGAAGCTTGAGTTCCAACCCTGTTGCGGGTCTTCAGCAGCTCCAGGCATGATCCAGCCCTGGATGTCGGGCTGCTGACCAGCGTTTGACTGGTGGGAGTCCTGCCGATACCGCCAATCCTGCTGCAAGTTCCCGGCAACTCCAGGAGTTGGCCAGCCTTGCATGCCGGGCTGCTGACTAGCGCTCGAAGAGTGACAGCGGAGGTACTACTGATACCGCTGCCAATCCTGCTGCATATTCCCAGCAGCTCCAGGGGTAGACCAGCCTTGCATGCCGGGTTGCTGACCAACGCTAGTCTGCATGTTGAATTGCTGTGGACTGGGACTGGGCTGATACATGCTGCGGTTCATGCCTGCGAAAGCAGCGGGATTGTTCATCTGGCCCATTTGCTGGTAACTCAGCTGCTGCGGCATTTGAGGCGGGCCCATGGGTGACTGGTGATGCTGCTGTTGTTGGCCGTATTGTGAGACGTGGTGAGGTTGCGAGAGTGGTGAGGGTTGAGGCGGTGGCCACATCTGATTCTGCGGATAGCCGCCGTATGATGGAGTCTGCCTATGGCCCGATCCGGCGGCCATGGGTGTGCTCGGGTGGATCTGTCCTGGTGCTATGCGATGCATCTGCTGCACTGGCGATGCCATCGGGTTCTGTTGGTTTGGGTAGCCACCGTACCCCTGTGGCATCATCTGCGAGCCGGGATGCGACATCTGGTCCTGCTGGCCTCTGCTCTGGTTCATGCCGCCAACTGCTTGCGGTGAATGTAAGTGCTGAGGAGCTACGGTACCCATGTCACCATCACTCGGAGCTTGAGTCGTTGGCTGCTCGTGCGGCCGCTTCCAAACGTCATCGAGGAATTTCGAGCGATGTGCTCGCGTATGGCTGAGTTGCTTGTTGAACTCTGCGGCATGTGAGGCCTGATTCAGTATGTCGGTCGGGTTGCTCGACTGCAGTCGGTCTTGATATGCAGGGCCAACAACATCCTGCCTGGGTCGTATGACATTGCCGTAGCTGTTCGGCCGAACCTCGTCGCTCGGTAGATGTATCATCGGCAAGGGTGCGAGTGAGACCTGGCCCAGACCAGGAGGCGCACCATCCAAGCCAGGGCCGTTGCTGTATATTATCTCGCCTTGCGGAAGAACCATCGCCTGATGACTCGCCTCGGCAGCGGCAGCTTCCCTTGCTTTGGCAGCTCCTGGCCGCTTTTCGCCTGCAGCATCCTCTTCTGTAAAGCCTTGTTTCCTAGCCTTGGCTTCCCAGTAATCGTCTCGCACTCGCTTGCCACCCTCGATGAGGCGACTGCCGAATTGTCGAAACATGCTGCGCGCTGTGACAATTGCAATCTGCCGTGACCGGTACGAGTACGGCAAGATCTCCTGGTGGATAAGATTGTCCTTCTCCTGTTGGCTGGCGATGATCTTGTAGAGCGATCTGTTTTTGTTAAAAAGCAAGTACGAGTCTCGATAGCCTAACACTCGCGCGCACTCTGTCGCGAGCATGAATAGCTTTTCGCCGCGATCCGGTACCAAAAACGTGCGACACTTATATTTGCGATGCTCTCGCGGGTGTCCGTCCGGCGAGACTTTCATTTCGCCATCAGGATCGGTTTCCCGTGGTATGTACTCATCGCCACCGGGACCGAGTTGGTCTGTGGTGTGGTCGCGCACGGTTGGCAGTGCTTTCACCACGGTAGGTTTGGTAGCCGAGCCTGGAGTCGAGCGCGCTGGCGACGATTGATTAGGTGTACTGTGAGGCAATGCTTGCGTCATGATCCGGGGTGTATGCACAGGCTGAGCTGTCGCATACGCTGGTGGCTGTATTGAATGCGAAGAGTCGTCCTCTTGCTTCAGAGGCTTGCTTCGCTTGCTCGCCTGTATATCGCCCACTGTACCACCTGTCAGCGATTTATACCAATATGAGCCCACGTGCCTGCATGGATATATGTTGCGTTGCACCTCGAGGCTGTCAAACAAGATGTACGTACCACCACTGTCTTGACCACGGGCTCCGTCTCGTTCTGGTGAGCGCGCGCGTTTTGTCCCTCGTGGACTCGGCTGTGAGAGTAGATTTGGTGCGATGGTGGCTGCTACAGTGGTACATGACATGTTAGCATAGGCATGTCGAAGTAAAGTAGCGCGCAAGGATCGCAGCGGAGCCTTTGATAGCCTTGCGCAACACGCCCCACTGCGTTGCCAGGAGATTACTTACTTGAAGCATTCAACGCCGCTGGATTGATTGTGCCAGACTCATCCATGTCACCGTGGGGTAACGAGGCCAGCGATGAGAAGCTCCGATGCGAAACGGCCAGCATCACATCCCGCTACCTGGCATGCGCGCGCAATGCCTCAGTTGCTCGGTCGCACAAAGACCCGGCAGCCAGTGTAGTGGGCGCGACGAGATGCGCGCCGGTGGCGGTGAAGACGTGGAGAATCTCGGAGCCAGAGGAGTTGTGTCTCAGCATGGGTAGGTGGATGGGTGATGCTTGCGCGCGACGCAGGTGGCCTGAGTGGAGCGGCGATTCGTGGATTCGGCGGACCGCAGCGCTGCACGATCGCAATAGTCACAATAGACGCCAGATAAGCTCACAGAGGCTGTCGGTAGGGTGTGCCAAAGCCGGGGTGGTGGAGGTGTGGAGACGATGGTAGAGACGCAAACGCGATGCAAGGTGTAGCCTGCCTTGTCCAAGAGCGAGCCGGTCGGGTCGGGGCGAAGTCCGGATGACGAAGTGGGGGGGCTAGTGGCGGCTCACGTTAGCAACAATACTGTACTGCGACATTGTAGCCCACGTTGTCAACAGGCCCAATCTTGCAAAACGAGAGTATGTGATGGCGAAGATGCAGTTCGATGCCGTCAATGGGGTGATGTCAGGTACAGCCAAGGTTACACGTCCATCCAGATTAGCCGACAAAAATCGGCAAGGGATAATCTTCCTCTTCTACAGTACAGTAGCTCCAAAGTCGCGCGGGGAGTCGAGGCGATTCCATTATCTCGACATCTGATTCGACCGGTCCCGGAGGAGAAGGTCGCGAACGCTTGCAAGACGACTCACCTTGCCAAAGCCTAGAGAACCGCTCGAGAATCCTTTAATCGGCGCTCAGAAGCTTGAAGTTCAGTATACCGCCGATCAGTGACAAGAGGGTGTTGGTTCGCCGGGTCAGACTGAGGTAAGGCGCTGATGCAAAGTCGGTATGACAGATTGGGGAAACGCTTGCTTTCGAGCTCGTCGCTAATCGGGCCAGACGGAGGAATGCTAACTCATGAAGTTGCTTGTGCAGAGTCGTCTAGCTTTCGAACCGGCAAAGTCGTGGGTGGTGCATGAGCGCAGGTACGGCCAGCGAATTGTGAGCTCACAGCGACCGCAGCTCTTATGGCCTCGCGGTTCGCGACGAGATGATGTACAGCTGCAGGAGGGCTAGGCAGCTTCCGGGTAGCTCGATCGTTGCGTCAATCACGCGTTCGCGAATCTGGCCTATCGCGGCTGCTGAAAAGAGGTCGAGTAGAGATGAGTCTGAGAGTCTGAGTCTTGTCGATACTCAGACCGATATCTCTTGATCTCCCGGGTGGCGATGATTCGTGGTGACGCCGGGCATGAGGTGAAGTCCCAGCTCGACGGCGAAGTGGGGTTTCGGTACGACCACACTTCTTTCTTCTACAGGCACTCTTGCGATCACTCTCAAACACCGACGGCTCGAGCATCTACTATACAAAGCGCCCTGCGTTAATGCAAATTGCACTGCCCTAAAACGACCTCGCATCGGCTGGTGGATATTGAATAAGTATCCCTGGCCATTACTGGGAACTGCTCAGAACGAATCACTATGGACCTATCTATACCGAAGCTACTTCCTACCATGTACTCTTTGCCTTGGACGCGATGATTTTGTGCTGTATTGGCTGAAGCATCACTGTGGCACAAGGGCCTCGAATGCGGCCAGCCGAGCAAGCTCTCGCATGGCGTTCTGAGCTGCAGCATCCCACGCCCGCCGTGCCGGTCTTTCGGCACGCGTAGCCTTCTCGCGCGATCTGTGGCGCACTTTGGCAAGATGGGATTTCAACCCGGCCCCGATCACGATTACATTCGTACATGCCTTCAAGGCTATCTCGAGCTGAGGTGACGCCGAGAGGATTCGCAAGCTGACGACACTCATCCATTATCGTTCGAAAATATCCCAAGGATGACCGGTACGTACCCATTATCAGACGCAGATGACTTCTCGCAAGCGAACGAGGAAGCTCGGAGAGCTCGTCGAAGCTCCTACAGCCCGTCGATCCATGATCGTCAGCAGGCAAGCAGGAAGACGGCTCTGCTAGCGGCCCGCAGCAGCATGGGTCGATCGCACGGGCGACCAATAGACTGACCTTATACCTCGATACCAGCTTGATTTTATTGTATTGATCACAAGACTATACAGCTCGGTCTGCCTGCCGAGAGGCATCGCTTAGTATGCGTGTCATCGATTCGACCTGGATACAGCTTGCCCAGTGGATCAGTCGAGGAAGAGTTGAAGCGCTCGGGCTGATGTCTTTCAGGCAATGGTCGATAGCGATCCGAACAAGGCAACTGTAGCTTGAACTGGGCATGGCGCCATCGCGAACAAAGGCCAGGCTCCCGTGCGGCGAGGCGTGAAGCTACGTTTCAGAGCGTGTGCTTTGGTCAGGTAAGCGTGACAAGGACGATACGGGGTTATTGAGGCCTGGTAGTCAGTGAAGCAAGGATAGAATAGCAATGGGAACAACAGCAAATATTCCACCAACACCTACGCTAATTGAGCAACATTTCGTAACCGTCGTGTCAACATTCCCAGATATAAACCCAGCCTTTTTATAAAGTCATCCTTCGGACCACATCACCCGGCTTTTTCGGGCAGTAGAATCTTGGATGTGAAGATCATATCCCACCCCGCGAGCCCGTCACTAGTCGCTGGTAACTGTCCGTCGCGTTTGTTCATCAGCTCATCAACACTCAATTGCATGGATTCCAACCAAGTAGCTGCGATCTTGGCCTGCTCATCTGGCTCCTTCGCAGGTCTGCCGGGTATCGAAGCTGGACAGTCGGGCATCACCGTAAGTGTGCCGTTAGCAGTCATGCCAGTCTTTGGTGGCAGACCGCGAATACGAAGAAGCATAGTCAAGAGGTCAGCGAAGCGTGGACCTTGTGACCACAGCGTAGATGTAGGTGTTTCCAGCGGCCAGGAATCGGATGTGTCCACGATGGCATTCCGCTCAGCACTCACCATAGCATTCGTTGGGAGCTGAGATAGATGTTCGCCGTTTGGCGCTCCGAGCACGGCTTTGGTCTCGCTAGCATCGAAAGACCTAAAAAGACCAGTCATGCGTTCCACGCAGCTGAGCAGGAGGACGGACGAAATGTAGGTGGCAAAAGGATCGGCCTGCAAACGCTGGAGTAGGCGTCTTTCGAGCTCGTTCATCACGACCTTGCTAAGCCTGCTGCAGCGGGTCTCGACTGCCGCAAGTAACTGACCTGTGATCAATCGGTGGCCTGCTGACTGTTGATCGATAGACTGAACACCTGGGTCCACTCCAGTCCGCTCGTCAGGCCACTCTGCATGCTCCGGTTGTTGTTGTGGCTCCTGGTCTGGGCGATACTGCAGTTCCCATGATTGTTTCTGTGGCGTTGTGAGTATGCTGCTAAGAACCCATAGTTGTATAGCGTTGTGTATCAACCGTTCTTGTAGGTTGTAGCATGTCCGACTAGGGCTATTGCCGGGCACGTGGTCTGTTTTTGCTGCGTGTCTCGCGTCCTCTGCTTTGGCGAGAGAGAGTGCTAGCTGCAGCGTCTTTCGTACGAACATTGAAGGCTCACTGTCGATGAAAATTTCCGCCAGCAGCGTCGCATACGCATCCACTTTGTCGGGCAGACTATCGTCTTCACTCAGAAGGAAACCTTGTCCATTGTCCGACGACTCCGTACCGACAGACGGCGAGGCCGAGCTGTCGACTTCGCGGCGGTACTCGCGCACAGCAAAGCTCATGGAGAAGTTTGATACATTATGCAACCGGGCCTCAAGTCTCCCAGGTAGCTCAATCTCGTGCCGTTCGCGGACAGTAGTTGATGCCTGAGTGTTCGCCAGTGATCTGAATAATCCCGATGACCACAAAGTGAACTCGTCTGCCACCCTAGCTCTGAAGCACGTGCCTTTCCACAGTCGCGCCGTGGCCACGTTTCTACATGTGCGGCATGGGTCCTCGCCAGAACAAGATTTCTTCAGCATGCGGCAGCGGATACAAGCGCCACTCTTCCGAACGCCTGCAACTTCCTTCCGCCTCGAATCGTCAAACCTTCCGCGGATCTTCTTCTGGACGGGCTTCTGCGGAAAGCCAAAGCCATAAGTTGGGGCACGACATGTTTGTGGTGCCAAGTCGTAGCTATGACCATTCGTGGCAGACACCCACGGCGCATCTGGTGGCTGGCCAGCTTCATACATCGATTGTACCTGCACGGGACCGCCCATGTTGTGAAGACCAGGGTCCACGAAGTTGGTGTGGTCCTCGTACGGAAAGTCGTGCGCCTGTACAGCTTCCAATTGCTGATTGGCAGCTGACGCGGTCTGAGCAAGGCCAGAAGCCACGGTAGCAGCACTTGTTCCTACTTGCACATTCGTGGAGTGTGGGAAGTCCTGTCCTGTACTTGTTGGCCGGTCTTCCAAGGGAATGCTGGTCTCAATAGTCGGAGGAGCTTCGGGTGGCGCGTTAAATTCTCGCAGTTGAGCGATAAATTGTTGATCAGTAATGCCAGGGATCAACAGGTCATGGCCAGCATCGCTGAGTCGGCGTTGGGAAGAGTAGTCAAGATGGTGCCGTGAGACCTCCGCTAAAGTGTCAAGGGCGGACTGCTGCTGGTAATTGGACAAAGGTACTCCCAGCTGAGAGAGGTCCTGGTGAGGCTCTACAATATTGATGGACGTCCTTTGGGGTTTCTCTGAGTTCTGCTGAAGTTGTTGAAAGACCCAGTTGCGTTCGTCCGGAGTAACCTTGGGACACTTCCGAAGCAGGTGGGCTGTTAAAGAGTCTATTCGGCCTTTGGGGAACTATGCAACGTCAGAGGGTGATATATGCTCTACCAGATCAAAGCTTACCAACTGCCCACACCGCCGGCATGTGTGTTGGTATCTATTCGAATTGTCTTCCAGCTTCTCTCCACGCTCGAAGAACTCCACCACGAGCGCATTGGGTCGCCGGCCCATGAAGGGCGTCTCCCGAGGGGTCTGACGGCTCAATGAAGAGTTCGTGTCGAAGGAATATTGGAGACGATGGTCGACTTAAAGGCGGTCTCGACTTCTTCACCGCCAGAATCGTGCACCTGCCTTGTCGGTGTGTGGCAGAAAAGCAACCAACGAACAACTCGGCAGTAAGGCGGGCCGACGCAGGTGCGATGCGCTAGTCTACTTTCATTTAAGCTAACCTTCGAAGACTTCACCGAGCAGAAACGCAGACCGCAGTGTTGGGGGTGAGATAAACATCCAAGCATCACAGTGAGAACGCTCTAAGCGAACGTCGTCAACATGACGTCTCTCAAGCGGTCATATGCATCGACTTCTTCCAGCACCACTCTATCCAGCAAGACTTACCTCCGGACTCTGAAGTCTGGTAAAGTACAGAAGATCGTACGCGAGGTCTACCTTCGACAGGATATTCCGTGCTCCTCGCAACTATGCACAGCATGTCTCGACCTCGCGCCGGTAGGCTTCCACAAGAAAGCAGACCCGCCAGTGCTCTCCTCCACACCAGCCGCCACCAAACAACTGCCCCAAGGCCACTACCTTGTCCCGGACACGAATGCCTTGCTCTCGGCCATGGATCTGTTCGAGAGTGAAGGCGTCTTGCAGGATGTCATCGTGCTACAGACAGTCCTCGAGGAAGTAAAGAATCGGTCTTTGCCACTCTATCACCGCCTTATCGCGTTGACGAAGAACGAGGGTAAGAGATTCTATGTCTTTTTCAACGACTTTCGTCTTGAAACCTACATTCGACGAGACGCAGGTGAGACCATCAACGATCGAAACGACCGAGCCGTACGGAAAGGATGTGCGTGGTATGCACAGCATCTGGAGCAGGCTGTCAAGACACGGAAAAGTGCAAGGTGTCCTGCCGTAGTCATGCTCTCTGAAGATCGAGAGAATCTGAGAAAGGCCAAGGAGGAAGGTCTCCCGGCAGTGAACTTGCACGACTACGTCTCTGGTCTCCCAGATGCAAACAAACTTATGGACATGATTGCCACCAGCCGCGAGGGACGTGCGGCTCGTGATGCGAAAGCGCAGATGCTGTATCCGGAGTATATGTCGATGTCAGCGATGCTTACCGGTGTCAAGGCGGGCACACTGCATCAAGGCATTTTCAATGTCTCACCTTACAACTACTTGGAAGGCAATATACATGTTCCGGCCTTTGACAGGGGTCTCGTGATCCAAGGAAGGGAGAACAGTAACAGAGCTGTTTCGGGGGATCTCGTTGTGATAGAGATTCTGCCAAAAGACCAGTGGAAGGCACCTTCGAGCAAAGCCATTGACGAGGAAGACGTCAACAAGAACGAAAACGCCGAGAACGAAGAAGACGAGCGCGAGACCATTGTACCTGAGCATGAGCGGCGAGCTTTGCAAGAAGAGGTTCGCAAGACTCATGGCAAGGGCGCGGATGGCCAGCCCAAGCCGACGGCGAAGATAGTTGGCATCATCAAGCGCAACTGGCGACAATACGTTGGCCACATCGACCGCGACTCGGTGCGCTCGCAGAGTAAGGACAGTCGATCGCAGCAGACGGTTCTCCTGATTCCCATGGACAAGCGTGTGCCCAAGATCCGCGTTCGCACTCGCCAGGCTGCTGAATTGCTTGGCAAACGTGTTCTCGTCACCATCGACAGCTGGGACCGCGAGTCTCGATACCCTGTTGGCCACTTCATCCGTAGTTTGGGTGAGCTGGAGACCAAGGGAGCCGAAACCGAGGCCCTGCTACTAGAATGGGATGTGCAGTACCGTCCATTTCCGAAGACTGTGCTAGACTGCTTACCAGCCGAAGGTCACGAATGGAAAGTGCCTGCCTCGACAGACGATCCTGGCTGGAATGGCAGGAAAGACTTGAGAGATCTGCTTGTCTGTTCTATTGACCCGCCGGGATGTGTTGACATCGACGATGCTCTGCATGCACGACAGCTACCGAACGGCAATTTCGAGGTTGGCGTGCACATTGCAGATGTGTCGCACTTCGTAAAGCCGAACAATGCCATGGACAAGGAAGCTTCGCTACGAGGAACCACTGTCTATCTGGTTGACAAGCGCATCGACATGTTGCCAATGTTACTTGGCACGGATCTCTGCTCCCTCAAGCCTTATGTCGAGCGCTACTCTTTCAGCGTCATCTGGGAGCTTGACAAGAATGCCGATACCGTCAGTGCGTCCTTCACGAAGAGTGTCATTCGCAGTCGAGAAGCGTTCAGCTATGAAGCCGCTCAACTGCGGATTGATGATAAGAGTCAAAAGGATGATCTGACCAACGGTATGCGAAGTCTGATGATGCTCTCGAAGAAGCTTCGCGCGAAGCGTATGGCAGCTGGAGCCCTCAATCTCGCGAGTCCGGAAGTCCGAGTGGAGACGGAGAGCGAGACATCTGATCCTATCGACGTGAAGACCAAACAGGCCCTGGACACCAATCAGCTCGTGGAAGAGTTCATGTTACTTGCGAACATCAGCGTAGCCGGAAAGATCTACGAAGCCTTCCCGCAAACCGCCCTCCTACGCCGACATCCCGCACCACCAAAGATCAACTTCGAAGAACTCGGCAACCAGCTTAAGGTTAAGAAAGGCCTAGAACTCCACACCGACTCCTCCAAAGCCTTAGCAGACAGTCTAGACGCCTGCATCGACCCTAAAGACACCTTCTTCAACACGCTCGTCCGCATCCTCGCCACCCGCTGCATGATGAGCGCCGAGTACTTCACCTCCGGCACCCAAGCCTACCCGGAGTTCCGCCACTACGGCCTCGCGTCCGAGATCTACACCCACTTCACCTCCCCTATCCGCCGCTACGCAGACCTGGAAGCCCACCGCCAACTCGCTGCCGCCATCGACTACGAGCCGCTGGACGCTAGTCTGCAAAGCAAAGCCAAGCTTGAAGGTGTGTGCAAGAACATCAACGTGCGGCACCGGAATGCTCAGATGGCTGGCCGGGCGTCGGTGGAGTATTACGTCGGTCAGGCGCTGAAGGGGCGGGTTCTTGAGGAAGATGGGTTCGGGATGCGGATTTTCTCGAATGGGTTTGTGGTTTTTGTGCCGCGGTTTGGGATTGAGGGGTTGATTCGATTGAGGGATATGGGTGGGGAGGGAGAGAAGGAGCCGGAGGGGGTGTTTGATGCTGAAGATTATGCGCTGGAGATCCAGAGTGAGGATGGGGAGAGGAAGGTGGAGTTGTTTGAGAAGGTTAGGGTGAGGATTAGTGATGAGGCGGAGGAGAGTACTGGCAAGAGGAAGATTAGGCTGCAGTTAGTTTGATGTTGTAGGTAAGGTCCTAGCCTTTGCCTGAACAAGTGGTGTTTTGTCAATGTCGTTCACCGGTCACGAATTGGACGTAGGTACAATACATCTCTATAGGAAGACCACCCCTCAATGTTCACCAATCTGTGCAACGCCTCGCTGGATGCAATATTCGCAGTCCAAGTCCAGATGATCGTGGGATCAGAAGAATGCCGCACCAGAAACCACCTTCGAAGCCATCTTACGCCTCCCCTCGCATCTGCCGGAAGAAGTCCATGACCCCTGTGAACACCACAAGCAGAATACCACCACCTGGTCCCAGCCTCAGCACCTTGGGCAAGAAACCCTTGTACAGTGCCCCGGCGCCCTCCTCCCTGAACACCGTCCCCAGTGCCGGCCACGCCCATCCGTACTTCAACACTCCACCCGCAACCTTAGGTGAATTCTGTATTCGGCTCTTGACGACATCCATCGGCGTGTTCAGCACAGTACCAAAAGTGCCTCCGATGGAGCCAGAAATGAGATCGTTACGGATCTGAGTAGTCTTGTCTCCGGTTGGGTTGGCGGGTAGCAGAGCGCGGACCTGGAAGATGCAGCCGAAGTAGCCGGCGTTCCAGAGGATGTGGCGCCACATGGTGGACTCGAGGCCTTGGTAGAGGGTGAGGATGCCTTCTTGTCGGACGATCTTTTGGACGCAGTCGATCATGCCGTTGTACTTTGCTGCTTGTGCGCGATCTATAACAAACATTGTATCAGCCGGCAATCCTCTCATGTATGCTCAGTCGAATTCAAGGTGTGTCGTACCTTGCAACCGAATCTTGACCAACTCAAAGGGCACAACAACGAATGCCTCGGTCGCACCTGCCGTAGCCCCAGTAAGGACGGACAAGCTCTGGTTCATCTTCGCCTGCCCGAAGAGGTTGCGGTAGACCTTGCCCCACTCGTCGTTGGCGGCGAATTTGGTCGCGCGTTTGGGCGCTTCCATGAGGATGGGCGCAGTGATGCCGCGGTAGAGTCGGGAGAAGCTGTGTTCGATCCATCAGCCTGCACACGTGATTCTGGTTCTGTATGGTGTGTACCCTTCGTTCTTGATGATCTTCCTGAAGCAGTCGACCATGCTGTCGTACCGGTCGACACCTTCGACGGCGACATTGGACTGGATCTGTCTGCGCGACCAGTCAATACGTATCTCCGACCATTGGTATATATGGTGAAGCATACATCCGCGTCTTCACGACGTCCAGCGGATACATAACCAAGATCTCACTCACACCAGCCACGGCACCGGCCGCGAACTGGTAGATGAAGGGCAATGGCTTGTCCGTCGACATCTTGCTCGAGTCTCCTGCTCTTATCTAGGTGATGTTGAGGGTTTTCGATTGGTAGGGATATCGCACACGTGCGCGATTGACGAGTGAGAATCGTAGGGTCTTGAGGAAGGCTAGTCGAGCAGTAATCGAAAGGACTGAGGGAAGGTGTTTTGATCTCGACTCTCTCCTTCCTTGTTCGTGTTTAAACTTTCATCTGGCGAGCTCCTAGAAGGAGCGAGTACGGCGACAGCAGGCGCTCGGACCAACACGTGTCGACTTCTTCTTATGCCGCTTCTAAACTACAATTACCACTCTTATACATCATCCTTGTCTACGTAATTGACGGGCTGCGGGATGGACCGACAATCGCGTCAGTGACACGACGTCTCCGCGTACGGGATCCGAAGATGCTGCGTCCGGTAGAAACCATCTACCAGGATCTTTTTGATGGCGGATGAGCGGTGGCATGTCAGAGAAATATGCCCCCTGGAAGCACACCTATGGTGGCGATTCTCTTGATCACACACTCGAGATCTGGTCCTAAGCTTGTCTTCCACTATCCGTCGGAACCTAGGCTTCCAAGTTGTGGCAATGCTGGTGACGCCGCCGACTCGGGAAATGCGGATGGCGACATCTGGAACGGCAACGGAAGCGTAGCACGCCTGCGACGAGGCTCTTATGGCGATGGCGAGGTGGTCAGATCGACTGAGGCCAGTCCCACCAAAAATGCCAACGACTATGCTGCGGACGGAAAAGTGCTAGGTATCTCGGTCGACAGTCTCGAGAAACTGCTATCTCCTGGCCGTTGGTGCGATAGGAAGAAGTTCGAAGTCTGTCTCGATGGCTTAACGTTCGTCAGTTATCCAGTCTATGCCGATCCGGAGGGCAAGTGGTCGAGGAGCCACGAACGTGGCACAGATGCACGACTCAAGGATCGGCCAACTACTCCGAGGAATGCATCTGGGACTCAATTTGCGGACCAACATCGCATCGACAACGAAAGAGAACCAGGTATCATCATAACCGAGCCAACATCAGCAAAGTCGATACAGGACTTCGCTCACGTTCCGGATAGCCTCGATTCTCGTGGCGGCTTGAGTCTCGGCAACTCCGAGAACAGCGGATCTACTGCATCTGCGTTCGGTCCAGAGCCACTGACGGCATTCCATGTAGTCTTTGCGCTATCGACCTCGTCTAAACAGCATGAGATTACGGAAGAAGTGTACGAGCAGCTTGCGAAGAAACTCAGCAAGGCTCTGGCCTACTGCCAGAAGCAGTCCAGCTACGTGGGCGTCGAAAATCGCAGGCTCTCGCAAATCCAGGCCAAATCGAAGCAGGATGGGACCAGTAGTCAGATACCGTGTTCTGAAATGGTGGAAAACAGCGAACTGGCGTCGGCACTGGGAGTCATATACGACAAGGTCTGTGTGGGAGCAGTGGCAGCGTTCCATCTTAACGGCATCGAGATGTCGTTACAGCTTCATCATTCGGAACGAGAGGACGCAAGCGCTTTCATCGATCGTCATTTTACTGTACTGCTCCTTGAAGACCGAGATGATGTCCTTCGCGGGCTCTCACATCCCGAAGCATCACCACTCGCTTACTTCATTCGCGAGCACACCCCGACAAAAAGCTTACAGAAGCAAGCCACTAAGCTTGGCATACCAGTCAACAATCTCATATATCTGGCGCAACATCTCGTCAGGTGGCAGAAAGCTCGCGCCATTGCTCCGCTGCACTCTCGCAATACCTATATTGTAGGCCGAGGAGCACCACTTGATCATCTCGAAACGCACATCTCGGCCTATGCCAAACGTTTCGCCGGTCTTCCATCACTGCCGCAAATGCTCAAGGTGCTCGGAGGTCGACCGGTCAAATACGGTCTGCTGATCCCTTCGCGCGACCACCAAGGACCCTACATGGATATGCTAGCCTACCTCATCCGACACAAGTTTGTGGAGCGATTGGAAACATCTGGCTGGCTGCAAGCACCACCTGTGCTGCTGAAGAAACCCATGGTGAACGACGAGCCGAATAAGAACCGTCGCCCAATCTCTGTTGCAAGTCTTCTGTCGCCTCAGCTACGTCCGATAGAAGATGACGATACTGCGAGTATCAGCTCTGAACGCACCGCAATACCGGTTTCTATCATGGACACTATCCGACGGCCTGATTCTGCAACCCAGACGATGTCTCCTGTGCTCAGTGCTGATCCTCCGACTACCAGAATGGTGAAAGACCCGTTAAACTCTACGGATGTCGATATTGTATGCCTCGAGCACATCAGAGAAGCAGTAGAGGATGAAGATCTGAGAGAACGTCTGCCTTCTCTATACCCGTACTTTGACGGTGACGGAGCGCTAGAAGACATCGCCGCTCGGGAAGGGCTCAAGCGGTCGACTGTTGATGGCTGGCTGGACTTGTTGCAGAAAGACGGATTTCTACTGACTTTTCGGCACGTATGACCCCGGGCTGTCGAGACGCAGGCCGAGCCGAGCCATTAAAACTGCTTGAACCTGTCTTTTTCGGTCAACTACGGACAGCAGCCTCGGAGGCTTTCAAGGCGCCCACGATAGTGAGGAAGATCATTGGCGAGATTGCATATTCGATCTGCCGACTAGGTCAGTATTTCCGGCTCGCACCATCGAGATCGATTCCAGGCAACGTACCGTCAAGAACTTCGCAATGCCCATCTTCTCGTCCTCACTCGCTCCCGCAAGATCCGCCAAAGCCGTCAACATCAACGCCGGCGGTCCAGTAGGCGCCAGCATCATCGCGAACCACAATATCGGATCATCACCAAGAAGATTCGTCTTCGAAGCCAGGAGGTAGATGACCACGATACTGATTGCCGGCCAGATCACGAATCTCACCAAGGTAATTAGCACGAGTGGAATCCACGGCACTGTCCCGCTCTCATCGCCTTTCTTCATTCGCAGCATGGACGTCGAGAGCTTGACACCAACGATCACGACCATCAAGGCTGGGAACAGCTCGCCGATGTTCTCGAGCGCGGATTCGAGCCAGGCGTTTAGGTATCCACCTTCTTCCTGCGTGTTGAAGAACAGTCGATGCAGCGCTGGAACCAGTCCGATCACGACTCCAATCACCGCACCGATCACCGGTGGGTTGACGAAAGCGAGCACGATGTTCAGAGTCTCCTTCAACCACTCGGGCAGGCGCTTCCAGAACTTCCGGCCTTGAACCCACGTCGCGAAAGTAACCCTGGCCTGCTTCCGTGCGATCTGGTTTGGAAGCAGCGAGGTCTCCTCGTTATCGTGCTCGGCTTCCTGCGTTTGGGCCTCGACGTGGTCATTGTCGTTTTCATCATCATTATCTTCGTCGGCGGACTCCGTCCACACGTTCAAAAGCTTCGGACCCAAGGCGAATGTCAGCGAGTTACCGACCATAGCGTTGACCAGGAAGTACGATTTCGCTCTCGCCACTGCACCGCCAGACGAATCGAGCGTATCCAGGAGTTGTGTGGCAGCCAGAGATTGCACGAGCAGGAGTGGCAGACTGGTAGTGTTGTTGAACGCAATCGCCGGCGTCACCCAAGAAGGCGTCTTGCAGATTCGCGTGATGGCCATGCCCAGCAGCATCGACAGGATGCCGTAGGTGAGGGCCCAGATGACGATGGGAACATAGCGAAGGATCTAATAGCATGAGCTATCACTCTCACGATCAGTTAGTCAATATGAGACTTACAGTCTCAGCATGCACCTCACTCCCAATATTCGTAATCAACAACGCCGGCAAGAACAAGTTAACTCCGACTTGTGAGATCTCCTTTGAAGCACTCTCGCTGAGTAGCCGGAACTGCGCTGCAGCTACACCCGCCGAGATGGTAAGCAAAACAGCGATAGATGCCTGCAGAGCACCCAAGAAAGGCACGAGATAACTCTGGGCGTCGGACGACATGATGCTTGTCATTGCTTGAGTTGGACGAGATTGATAGAAGGGTGCATGCATGTGTGGAAAGAGGGCACGCGACATTGATTGAGTTTTGTTACAGTACCGTATCTTTGGGAGAGTTGTAATTCTTTTGATGGAGTCTGGACGTCATCATTGGTTGATCAGCGGTAGTGAGGTACCGATCTGGGATGGTGTTATCGGTAGTTGGAGATAAGAGCTTGTTGTTACTCCATACTTGAAGCTTTGATTTAGACTTCGGAAGAAGAGTTTAGATTCTCCAATGCTCGATGAAACACATCAACGACATGGCCCGTCGAAGGTCAAGACAGATAGTTCACGTGCAGCGTATTGCCACTTGAACCTAGCCTTGAGTCACTCATGTTTGCCACATCGAAGATGTTTGCTGTAACAGCGTCTGATACCTCGATCACAAGCTGATCTGGATTAACCAAAAAGGATTGGTCATGATAGGCTTCCAATACTACTTCTAAAACTCTCCTTGACATCACAGAGTAACGAGCAACCAGGCTGAGTTCGTCGGACCCCAGACATGGCAGACGATTCGAGTAGTAGCAATCCGCTCGAGCAGGCCCGTAGCCTGTCGCACGTTCCGTGGTGCTCTGTGTACGAGGACATGATATGCGGTCGACCGTGCGTGGAATCTCTGACCTGTGGCAAACACAGTGCTGATGCGGATCGTAGGTTTTCCACCTGGCTCGTACCTGAGCTCGAGAAGCGCTTCATGGACGTCCGGAGACTCTGCCACGCCTACAGTACAGCGCCGATTCCGGCAGACTTCAGCATGCAGACATTGCAGCAGGAGCGTGCCATACAATTGCAAAGAATGCTAGGCAAAGTGTCTTCTGACACTACCATCGAGCCGCCATTCTACTGCTCGTACGGCTGCAACATTGCCATTTCTGGCAGGATATATGCCAACATCAAGTACGCTGTCTCTCTTTGCTTCCGAAACTTTCGAGCTCACTTCTTCATAGTCTTCAGATCTTTGACAGTGCGCTTGTCACTATCGGTGAACGGGTACTATTTGGCCCCAACGTTAGTATCATAACCGATAGCCATGAAACCAAAGGGGACGTACGGACTCAGAGTGCACTGCCTGTGACGATTGGAGATGACTGTTGGATCGGAGCAGGTGCAATAATTCTTCCTGGCGTGGAGATCGGCAACGGCACGACGGTAGGTGCTGGTGCGGTGGTAAATCGAAGCATACCGAGTCACAGTTTGGCCGTTGGGGTTCCGGCAGTGGTAAAGAGGTCTCTGGAACAGTCTTGTCTGGGAGCGGTGTAAGTGGACGTGTCAGTACCTTCTGAAGGACCGAACTCCGTCGATGGCCGGACAAGATAGCTGTCATAGCATCGAGATTGATGAAGCCGTAAGACAGAGTCGTCCAGCGGTTCGCGTGATCGTTGTCGTGCCTCGCTTACTTATCCCAGACGGACAGGAGGCTGATCCGCATATCTCTTATAAACCGTTGAGTTCTCCCTCCAATAGATCGGCTATCTCGAGTCGTTGTCGAATCTCGGGTTTATTGCACCGAGAAGCATCTTCCAAATGCTTCCCGAGGACGGTTCAGTGTCAACGATGTCCCTGCATTCTGATCAGCTCTTATTTTTAATGGTCATCAAGCGATACGTACAGTGGAAGTTTCATGGTAACATTCAGACGGTCCAGCTCGTCAAGCCTCCGGAGGCCGTCTGGGTCGTTTCCAAAGCCGATGAATTGGATCCCTACCTGCTCCCTCTCCAGCTCGGCTCGTTGAAGTTTCGTGACGAGGTTTCTGATGTATCCTTGACCGTACTCTTCGCCGCCCTGCCAAACGCCGTCTGTGAGGATGTAAAAGGTGACTGGCCTTGGGGGAGCTTTAGGCTTGGACCGGAAAGATCTCCATTTCGAATCCTTCTGAGTCCTCCATTGATCGACTTCGTTTCCATAGGTCTCCAAGTGCTCCTTGAGGCACAGCCCCAGATTGGACTTGCCAGTGAACTTTCGTGTCATCAACAAGCTAATCATGGCAGTCGTTCCTTTGCAGTTCTTCTCTCGCTCAGTGGAATTCATGAATTGTAGGTCTACGCCGTTGGGATCGAATTGTTTCGCGATGTAGCCCAAGAGCCTCAACAAGTGCATCAAGTCAGGCCGATTTGCACCAGCTTCAGTCTCTCTGTACCCTCTCATCGATTCCGAATCATCTACGATAAAGACCTGTGATCTGTTGGTGAGCTATCACGTGGCACATTGACTCCGACTTACATGGTCCCTGGCTGTAAGTTCCTTCGTCAGCTCATGATTTGGGAGTTCTGCAAACTTTTGGCCGGCCTTCATCTTCTCGTACCACGCCATGGCTTCCGAATAGGATAAATGCGCTGGCGGAGGTTGAACTGCCTTTGGAATTCGATTTTCTAAGTGGGACGGCTGTTGTAGATTAACGTTTAAAGGACTACCGGTCTCTCGAATTGGCGAAGATGGTAGTGACGGTCCGCTCACTGTGCCGTCCGACTCTTGGTTTCGGTGTTGTAGAGAATACGGACTTGGTTGCATAGAATTTGTAGTCGTACCTCTATCCCGTCCATAGGTGTCATGTTGGCGATCAAAGCGTCTTTCGAAGGCTTCCGGCGAAGATATAGTATTGTGCACTGCGCCAAATGATGTGGTGGAGCTTCGGCTAGGCTGGCCAATATCGTGTGCGACGGACATGGTCTTAGGGCTTGCGACCAGCATGTTATCGGGATCTGATCGATTTGTGAACATCTGCCACTGTCTGTCGTCTCGAACTGGACGGCGTTCTGGCATTGAGGGCGGCACCATCATCGAACGTCGTCTCGATCCACTCGACGACGCACTTACCCGGGGCTGAGTCACATGAGCACCACCAAGTTCCAAACCCTGTGTATTGATCTCCAGTTTGGCGTCCCTAACCATCTTTATACTGCGATGCCTCAAATTGCTGGCAGGAGGTCGACTGTCGGGGTCAAGAGCAAGCATTTCTTCGACAATGTTCACCACAGATTGTGTTATCGGGTCACACTGTTTTTTTTGGCCGAGAATCTTCTTGTGCTCCAGATCAACAGCATCGAGTGCAATGTCACCATTGTGGAAGGCATCCCGCGTGCGGAACTCAGGCTCATGTGCCTCCCAGCGCCTCCTCCGATAGCCTTCTAGCCCATGTGTTGGCGAGTTACCATTGACGACCCATACCGCCGCTTCGCTGAAAATGCAGCCCAGTGACCAGATGTCCGAGGCCCAGGTTGTTCTCAGAGCCCATGTCTCCTCGTACGGGTCAGCACGGAACAACTCTGGGGCACCATATGTCCTGGTCCCCCGATGGTCCACGGAGGGCTGCTTTGACATCCTGCTCCGAAAATGGCTTGTCCCTAGATCGGCTAGCTTGAATATACATTCGTAAACTGAACAACCAGGTCGGGTTTGCACCAGGATGTTGCTCGGCTTGACATCTTGGTGACATCTACTCGGTCCAGTCAGTATCAGTACATCTCACAAAATCTGGCTTTCGTACCCTGAGAACATCCCGAGTCCCGTCGGATCGTCAGCGCTGTGAGGCAGCGTGTGTATCTTAGCAAGGGGATCTAGAATCTTCAGGAGGCCAGTCCAAAAATTCAGGATCTCTAACCCTTCTCGAGGCTCCTCGACTGTAGTCAAATAGTCTTCTAAGGTGCCACGATCGGCGTATTCGAGCACAACGTTGTATGTGCCTCGAGTAATAAAGCTGCCATAGAAGGTGATCATATTCGGGCTCGATCCTCCATCTCTCAGCTTTCTGAACGCGTCGACCTCAGCATCATGCCACCTCTTCGCATCGCTGCCTGTATAAGTCTTGAGAGCAAAGAGGCGGTGCTCACCTGTCCGTGAGTGCTAGTGTTGTCAGCCACTTCCACAGATGATTGGAGTAGATGTCATAGTACCATGGGAGCAACCAGGCGATCGTGGTCTCGATGGACTTCGATTTTATGCACAGTTGCACTGCCTCCGCCGCCGATATGTTCTTTGTTCAAGAACGGCAGGATCGTCCGGTCACCGAAGTCTCGGGATGTCCTCTCGCGTTCCAGGATCGGAGCGCAGAAGCGCCATTGCGTTCTTTCGAAGTCTTCGAAGAAATCATCTGGAGGTGACGTGCTGTCGTATCCAAAATGGTCTGGTCTGTTCAAGAATGGTAGCTTCGAATCTTGAAGACCATCGTACCGAACAAAGTGCTGAATGCAACGACCTCTGCCAATCGAGGTGAGGATACAGAACACCACCATGTAACCGCTCCGCACGGTCTCAGAATGGGGGCGATCCTCGCCCTCGTCAAATAGTACTTTCAACAGCTCCCTGGTTTTGTTGGTATTTTGAAAGAAAGCCTGCACCTCTGAGATGGGTATGAAATCTTGTAAGGTGCCGTCATCAGGTACACGGCGCTTGTTGGCCCACTCGTGGAACTCGTGTGTCGTAGGATGGTGGTCGAGTTGCCGGCGCGGCATTGGAGCTTGCTGCAGAACGTCGTGCCACAGCGGTCCTGTCTGCGACTGGTCACGAAGAAGCTGGGCTCTTCACGTCGAATAACAGAGTATTTGAGAGTATTTGATGCGCTCCATACAGAGCGGACAGCCCCACTCTGGTTCGCAGACATCAGTGAAAGGCGAACAACTTATTGGACGGATCCATGCATCCCGGCGACCGGTGAGAAAATCAACACCTGATATTTAGCGCTGCCATCCTATTGATAGGTACTCGATCGTGCATGACACCACGGCGGTGGCTTGCAGCTAAGCGCTCGCCCTGCTAACGGGCATATCTTTACCACTTGCGGATCAGGAGACTCGAGAGGGTAGGCCAAACTCCAACATGACGTGCGGTACATGGTTTAGTAGAACATGTTATCTGTAACCACCTTGTAATAGACGCACTCTGCAGATCGTAGACCGGACAGCTAGCACAGAGGAGTCAGTCGACGTAGCTCTGCTTTTTTATCCTTTCGTCTCTCTCGCCAATTGAACAGCCACCAAACTGCCACCGTGAACAGCAAGAGTGTGACACTGATCTCTGCAAAAAGACTGAGAGCATCGGAATTGATATAGCGTCGACTCTTGGAGAAGTCAGCTGGCCGGAACGTGACGATTGACGTGCTCATCAAGGTCTGAGAACTTGTCAGCAGGTGCGTTCGTCCTACCCGATTGATACCATGAGTACACTGACCGAAATGAACGTCCCCGGTAAATAAACTAATGTTACGAACGTAACGATCCGCATCGAGACGGTCTCGGTCTTGGTAGACTGTGCTATATTCTGCATTTCATGGGTCATTTTTGCCATGTTATCGGTGGACTCCTGCGCTTTCTCTGCAAGCATGTAGTTCATGAGCGTGCTTCGGTGCTGGACGGTACTTTGTAGCTATCGAGCACTTAGTCAAAGAGCCATTAATGGGGTGATGGGTCTTACCAAACTTCTTCGGTCGGCGATCATCTTCAGCAGCGTTTCAAGCCGATGCTGTTGCATGACGAGCTCCTTCTGCACGCGTTCGACCCTGTCACGGAATCGAGGTATCGCCTGAAATTGGGAGACATCTAAGTCGTCGTCGTAACGCAGCATGTCGAAGCTATCTTGATAATGCTGCCTCAAAGAGTCCAGCACGTCTTGATTGCCCTTCACGACAAGAAGCGCTTCGTTGGTCTTCTCCTCGACAAAGTGAACATCCTGCAGCTGGTCAAAGGAGGTTCCCTGCTGTTCATCTCGCCCATTCCTTTCGTTACCTGTATCTGAATTTGGTGCAGCAACGGGTGCGGACATCTCTTGCCTCAGACTCTCGAGCGTCGTAGATTCAGTCAGTGTCTTGGCTGAAATCTGCTGGAATCTTTGTTCCAAGAAATTGATGTACCAACGCCAACTCTCCGTTGACCATGAACATATCATGTGATGAGTGTCCAGGGCCGATTTGGGAGTGCCGGGTACTCGAGAGCGAACGAGTTCTGAACCGATGGCGTTCGATTGTCAACAATCGACTTTATGCGATTCCTGATCACTTTGTTGGCTTTGATAACGATCCATGTCGCCAGTTCTGTCTCGACGTCGTAAGCGTGATATACAGCACATTGCCTAATCGACCACGGCCAATGCCGCTGAGACTCCACGCTCTCGACTGATCTCAAGCTGTAACACATTCTCAGCTCCCGACCAGATCGACGGCGTTCGCGCAACTCCAGCTTTGGAGCGTCGTTGTCCAGGCGTGAGTCCGCTCGAAAGCCGCAGAAGTGGAAATCCTTCGGATGCTCTTGCTTTCCGAAAGCAAAGACAAGGTCTAGATAGCTCGGCATAACCTGGTGATATGTGAGAATCCTCGCGAACATCTCACGATCAACTTTGAGCCTGTCTCTTGCATTTGGAGCGTTCACAAACCTGTGTCACGAATCAGTCACTGGCTCGTAGTTGCAATGTCACCAACCTACACATATCTGCTCATAGGGTCTGGATTTTGAGATGCTAGCCTCAGCTGGTCGTCAAGCTCCCCATATGTGTATACTGTGGTGTTGCGGAAGCCTTCGACTTCGTCATCAAGCTCCAGAAACTCGACCGCAGTCTTCGACTCGATACAGAAGAGCTCATGTTCTCTCGTGTCCAGCTGTTGCACGTAAGAATACAATTCCTGCTCGTAGGCCTCGGGGTAAACGAGATTCACAGGATAGCTGACTGCTTCACGGCAAGACTCGTTGAACTGCTCTGTCAACCAATGAGGGTCATGCATGCTCCCACAAAGAGTGTACCCACGTGAAAGGAAGTTTTGGTCCGAGATGATGTGCTAAACTTGTGCGCTGCTTCACCTCCGAGCTTTGAGGGCGCCCCCGCCGTCTTACATACCCTACTGTGCACCGCCTTCTCGCCATCGGGAGTACAAAGAAATTGTATGCGAGGCTCAGATGTCACAGCGCTAACTGGTGTGCTCGATAGCTCGGTTGAATACAAGGCTGGAAGGGCCGACCGGTTACCTGCTGAATTGTGTCGTCAACGGGCAGTCTCAAAACTACGGATCGGTCTGCTATCTACATAGACTCCCAAACACTGGGGTGCACACCAAGCGATAGGCTGTACATTCCGCCACCACATCAACCTCGCCTCGAGCTCGAGTCGTCAAAAGGCTGCAGCATCCTCGCCTCCCGCACATCATTCGCTGTCTTGCTCGCGATTGTCGATCAGCAGTTGCTTTTGTTTCTGTCCTCACGATCAGCGGGTTTCGCCCCAACTCAACCACGAGACGAAGTGGGAAGAAGCAAAGATATCCAGTACCTCCGTCAACTTCTGCGGCACCTGGAACTTGTATTTGTCGGCCCTGAACTGCATCACCAAGTCAGCATCGCACGCCTCCTGGGATCCCGAACTGTGAGGATGTCTTACGGTAATTTTGAAGTTCTTCGTCTTCGGGAAAATCTGCCTCAGCACACGTTCGATGATCTCCTCAGTGAGGCGATAGTGATCGATTTCGTCTTCCGCCATGATCGGGATTCGTGGGCGCAATGCGCCCTGTCTCGCGTTCTGCGAGGAGAGGCTTAGGATTCGAGAGGTCCTCAGGACGTGGCGAGCGGCGCTGCTGGTTTCAGAGCCTTGGTCGTGCGGGCTCAGTGCCTTGGTCGTGAAGAAGAAACCTGATGAGGCCGCAAGCAGGCCACTGGGCCGTTATAACTACATGGCTGATACTGTAAAGTCGAATATGAAGGCAGGCATCGGGACTCGGCATGTTGCACCTACAAGACCTCTCCGTAGACGCTGTATATACCGACACACTGGTTCTCCCGCTTTTCCGCCGCGGAAGGGTGTGGAGAGCTAGGTCCTCTTTGGTCGATTCGTTCACCGGAGAGCGCGGGCGGCAGCTGACGTGCATTGCCACCATATATCTCGTACAGCGTTGCAAGGAAGGCGATCAACTGCGGCAAAAGCCGCATTGCTCGCTGCTCAAACACACTGCCTACCATTATACGCGACCAACCAACTGACGACTTGGTAGTTTTTTGAGGGCATCCCAGCTGCAACGGCAAGGCTGCGCTGGTAGGACAAGAATCGAGACAGCCATTCGTGAGCGAATGAAATTTCGACAGACGTCGAAGGGTACCGGATCGTGGCGAACGTGATCCTCGGGAAATGAAAAGTATATGAGACTAATACTTCATGAAAGTGCAATTCGCTGTGATACACATCAGACGAAATGTCGCACGAGCATGAGCTGCACATGCCTCCCAGCTCCAGCTTGCGATATCGAGTACAGCAAGGGTCGTCCCTCAAGAGTCCGAGTTCGTCGTTGGAAAGCATCTGTTTCATCCCAGCCAGTGCATGAGCACGCGTTCTTCTTCTGCTGGGAAATATATCGAGCTCATCTTGGGCAGTGCAGTCTGCGTTCTTCACAGTTTCACCTAGGTACCTCAGCGATCAGCGTTCCGGTACCCTGGCCGTTTCGTTCGTTAGCCACTTTCAGCAGTGCTTCGTCCCATCTCACACCATCCCCTTCCCCAACATCTCCTCCTCCCTCCAGCGTAGGCGTATACTCAGCATACTCTCCCCTCATGCCCAGTACCAAATACCCAAACCAATAGCACGCCGCCATCACAATATTTGTAATGAGATACTGAGACTGCAACTGCATATCGCGAGCCCACCGCGGTTGCCGGCCGCCCATTGGCTGCATTGTCCAAGGCCAGGTGAAATTGATGCGGCCATGGTACTCGTGGAAGTCGTGCGCATAGAGAATAGTCTGCAGTTGGATCCATAGCAGAGAGGATAGTAAAGCTTGATATGCTCGGGGCAGGAAGAAACGTAGCAGAGTGAACACGAGTTTTAGCCAGAAAGGAGTGCTGAATAGTAGTGGGTAGATATCGCGGTCGAGAGCCGCACTCGCAAGCTGGAAATTCGTCGAGTATGAGCCAGGAAGTTTGTCCTACTGATGAACGGCACACGGGGCAAGAACTTACATTACGGTGAAGACCCACGTCGGTGACAACGAACTCAACACTCCACTCCTCCGTACAACCCTTCCGATCGCGAGACGGTCTGGCTGAACCCCAGGTCACTCTCTGACCTGGCTCGAACATAACAGCACCAGTTCGAGGCCCACCAAGCCAGTCGCCACTGCCCTTGTCATTCGCTCTATACACACGCAGATGTCGGCTAAGACACTTGACGCTGATGCAGCGGCAAGCCTTGGACGGATGCCAGTGCAAAGGCATCCGCCATCGGCTACCGTGGCTCACAGCGATGAAAATGCGGTTCGAGTCATCCGAAGGGAAGGTCATGGTAGCTGAGTGGGGAGCAGAAAGGGTGAAGGCGGTGAGGTGGGTGGTATTTGTGCGGCTCATGTTCGCGGGTTGAGTAGGTGATTTGGCTTGGGTAGTTGAACCTTTCCACCGGTTTCCCGCGAGTTACCTACCTTAGGCGGACAAAAGGAAGTTCTTGCAGCAGCATGCTGTGCCGCGCAACGACTGCTAGGCTCCGAGTCTGCGTTGGGGAGCTGGATGATGCCAAGGGCGTTTAGTGATCTTTTCTTGCCGAGTCGTACTTCACTCCAGAGTTCAATAACAGTGTGTGCGTGGCGGTATCGAGGGCGATCATATGCTTGTTGTCCACTTCGAAGACCCAAATGGCCGCGAGATCCTCGCAGCCAGTTCCGCGTGCTAGAGATATCAAAAACAGAGCAAAGTATTGCCCAGGTCTTGAAGTCCCCAGCCGACTAAAAGAGTACTCCTAGGCCTTGGAGTCGCCACCAGACCTCAGAGAATGAAGCGAAGAGATTAGAATGCAAAAATGCAAGAACGTACAGCAGCCGGTATTCCCACGTGGTCACCCACCGTAGTACTAATCAGCCGGTTGCGAGCTTGAGTTCAGCTGAGCGAACGGGAAGCTCTCGATTCGCCACCTCTGAGCGGGGTGGCCACATGAGATTTCAAACCCCCGGATCACGGGACCCAAATCCGCGATCGGGTAATAACGGGGGCGCCCCTGCTAGGCAGCAGTGCCTGTGTGGCGTGTGCATGCATGCCAGCCAATCGTTCACAGACTGCTTATCGTTATGGCCGCTGCGCGATGGCATGATTGGCAGCGACCGCCGAAGATTAGTAGGCCCGCACCTCATCCTACTTGCAGACTCCAGGAACTGGCGGAGCGCGGGAGTCCCACGTCCACGTTCCGATTTCTGAGAGGAACGGCCAACGGTGATGAAATGCCGGAGTGGCTCCTCTTCTAGGCAGTCTGCTGTATATTGCACGTTCCACGATCGATTTCAGGGCCATGGCATCGTGACCGTTTCGAGTAGTTTAGTGAGTGTCTTATCACGTGGCTTCATTTTCGCAGTTGGCGCATGTGCTATCGTTCCGCCGTATATCAAACATCGAAGGGCGTTGAGGTCTGCTAGAGGTTTGAAGACAGACGATGTCAGAGTCTGTAGGATCATCTTTCGGACAAGGACGGAGATAGGGCAACGTCGTATACATCCAGCAACGCAGCTCTGTTATTGGTACACATCACAATACTGACTGCTTTGAGAAATATCCTGCAAGCCACTGTCGCAACTCGCATCTGCCAAACCAACCTTGATCATGACTGTGTACGCTTCGCTGCCTACATGTAACCCTAGGTACGGAGGCACAATCATCAGACGGAGTTTTGTGGTCTGACAAGCGCCGCGCTCTCGTGGGCCCTACCGCAGCAAAGGCAAATAAAATATAAAGGACAGCGTGCTCGCACTCTTTTGTACATCTACCATCAGTTATACTCACATACCTGACTGAAGGATCATCGACTGTATACGACCAACCGTTTTCAATACCGAACATCAACATCATGCCTCGATCAGGAATGCCAGAGCCAGAGCTCTACGAGACTTACCCCTTCGTCGCACCCGAGAAGTACAAGGGCAAGCTCAGTGGCCGCGTAGCCTTGATCACCGGTGCGTCCGCGGGCATCGGTAGCGCCACCGCCAAAGCTTTCGCAGCAGCCGGCGCTAAAGTAGCCTGCGTTGCTCGTCGCGAGGACAAACTCAAGGCTGTTGTGGACGAGATCAAGGCTGCTGGAGGTGAGGCCATTGCCGTTGTGGGAGACGTTACTAAGCAAGGCGCACCCAAGAAGATCGTGTCGCAGACCGAGAGCCAGCTTGGACCAGTTGACATAGTAAGATAGTGAGACCGCTCTGCTACTCTCAGGTTGCTGACCAATATCAAGCTCATCAATAACGCCGGAATCACGAGGGTCTCCCTGGTGGTTCACGAAGACGAGGATGTCGACTTGTGGTGGCGTGTGCAGGAGGTCAATGTCCGGGCCCCGGTAGCCATGGTAAGTTCTGGAACCGCCGACCGGCGTGACACTTTGCGTTGATCATGGTCAACAATTCCATCGATGCCAGAATAGTGCTGACTTTTTGTTCGCCACTAGTGCCGTGCTGTACTTCCTGGAATGTACGAGCGTAAGTCCGGTATCGTGATGAGTGTCTCATCTGCCGTCGCGACCATGACACTTCCATGCATGTCGGCCTATGCAGCATCCAAAGCAGCTATTTCCAAGTTCCACGAGAGCCTCATTGGAGAACTCGACGGGACAGGCATCTTATCTTTCGCTGTGCATCCGGGCACCGTGTTGACTGAGATTGCTAATCCCACAGACGCCATCAACCCGAAATCTATGGACAACCCGGCCCTGCAGCAATTTCTAGCGTACATCATGGGTCCGGATCTGAAGAGGCAGACTGAGCAGCTCCCAGCGGACACCATGGTCGCTCTGGCGGCGGACGAAAGGTGCAAATCTCTGCAAGGTCTTCACATCAACGCGAATGAGGACCTCGAGGCGGTGCTGAAGGAAGCAGAAAAGGAAGGTCGCGGCAGAATTGGAGCCGAGAGGCTCTATCTGGTCACTGTCCCAACGCTCTAAGCAACTATCGTCCTCAGCGGCAGGAGAACGGAATCGAAAGATGGCATCCATAGATAGAGGCGATCAAGCTCCAGCAGGGCTTGCAAAACATATTGCGTCCATGCTCATTTGGAGATCATTTCGGAACCGGAAAGAGCCTGTTCCGTATTCTTCCCACCCAAGTCGACGGTAGAGCCGTATAGCTGCTTCGTCGGCAATCAACACGAAGAGGACGAGGCGTTTTCGATTTGTTGTGCCATATGCGGCAGCATGTTTGAGCAAGGACGCTGCAATCCCTTTTCCTCGTGCGTCAGGATGCACAAACAGTCTCTTGGCCAAAGCTATGTTGTCGTCCTCAGGATGAAGGCTGTTCCAGGTGCGAACAGCAAGATCTTCGGCATCCGCCTCGCCCACAGCAATATGGCCTACAATGTTGGTGTCGAGCTCAGCCACCCACGCTTCCTGCGTGCTATGGGTGATGAAACGCCTGAAGTCGTTGGTGCCTCGAGGGTAGCCCTCGCGCTCATGCACACTGTGGAGCAGAGAGACGCATTCGTCGATGTCTTCCTCTCTACGAACTCGAATCATGGATGCGATTCGTGAGACTGTAAAGGTAATGGGGAGTCGTGATGGAATTTTTGAGGTTCGCGTCGAAGGCCGAAGGCCAGGCTGCCATCAGGATGTCTCGAATCGGCTAGCAACCGCTTGGCTGCTCCGCCACCGCCCACTCGCACAAATTCTCCTGCCAAGGGGGGGCCATCGACAGCCGTACTTCCCGTGGCCAATCCAACCTCAAAAACGCTCTTTTGTAGGATCTTAGGATTGGGGACCTCGAAAAGCCAAATAAGTAATCTTAATTATAGATACGATATAGATGGTGACAAGGCGTCGGCTTCTTGCTCTGCTTCTGCTGTACCTGATAAGTTCGATCTCTCTTACATTGGCTATGCGGTCCTTCCACTCGGCTGCTCTAGCCAGTACACTGGCCTTTGCAGGCATCACAGACGCTCTCCAAGTTGACGTGAGCAGCGTTCAATCCATCAGCGACGCGGCGAAAACCATCGCCTCAAACATCATCGACCTATACGAAGGCAAGAATGGCAGCCCCAGCATACCAGGGTTATTCCCGGATCCCTACTACTTCTGGGAGAGCGGTCTGGCGTGGGATTCACTCATTAACTACTGGGCTCTGACTGGGGACGACACCTACAACGACCGCATTTCGGAGGCCCTGATTTTCCAATCCAATGGAGACAAGCTCGACTTTGCGCCCGTCAATCAAAGCACGTTTCTCGGGAATGATGATCAATCGACCTGGGCTCTGGCGGCCATGACAGCAGCAGAGAAGGGCTTTCCATCGCCATTATTCCAGATCGACGGTCAACAGACGTCGAATCTGTGGGCGCAGATGGCGCAAAATGTCTTCGACGAGCAGGTGTTGCGCTGGGATACCAAGTCATGCGGCGGCGGGTTGCGCTGGCAGATATTCAGCTTCACCAATGGCTACGACTACAAAAACTCGATCTCCAATGGCAATTTCATGCAGCTGGCCGCGCGTCTGGAGCTAGGAGGATAGTGGAGGTTGTCTTCCGAGGGCATCGCTTCTGCACTTTGTTGAAAGCTGTTTACTTGGACGCCTTGCTGTCTGGAACTTGTCAGTGGGTACTTTGGCTACTCGGAGTATTGCTCTTACGCGGACTGAGAGCTGGCACTCTTGGCCGAAAGCATCGTTCGCGCTATAGTAACCTAAGTAGAGACGATAGGGGGCAGATACAATCCTTGAGAGAGATGGCCTTCCCCTGCTCCTACGTGATGTGATGTGGACGTACGCGCCGTAGCTTGAACGAGCCGCCGGGTAGATCAGCGCAGCTACGCCCGTCAGGCCCATCCAACCCAACGGCCATGATCATGCAGTGGGACTTGATATATATAAGTAAATGAAAAGTACGTACATCAAAAGAGCGGCAAACTAAACATCCCGTGCCGCAAAATATCCTTTTCTTCGAGACCACCCACCGATGGTCAAGCTTCAGATTTCAGCCATAGCGCACTACTGGAGAGATACCCGTCGGGAAGGGAGACTACCACATTTTGAGAATTCGATGTCTAATTTGTCTCGAACCGGCGTTTGCACACTTCCTGCGCGATGTCTAGTCTCGCGAGACTTATAGATACAATAACGTTCACTGGCCCATGTTATACGATCTGGAGACTACGTCCCAACGATGTCGATGAGCCTAACGTCTGGAACGGCTGCTATATGGGCTTTCTCGATCAACGCGATTGTACCCACGCGTTCGATGTTATTAGGTTGGTGGAGTGGATTAACGAGATCCATCGATGGGGCTTATTAATTCGCGCGCGAGCTTGTGAGATGGATATTAAGCGGGTGTTGACCGACGAGGGCGTAGACACCTCCATGATTGAATGACGTTGTTTAATGAGCACACATATCTCCAAGCGCAAAGTCATCAGCAGAAAAGGAGTTCGAGGCGCCAAGCAAGCCGTTGTTCGCGGGCATTATCGGTGCCTTCCGGCTTGCCAAGCGATCAAAAGCCGGTTCACGTACTTGTCTTGGCATCCAACATAGTGGGGCAAACAAAGTCCGCTTCCTTCAGGCAGACGACCTGCAAATTGAATTCCTTCTTCATATACTTCACCTTCTGCTCGACGCGACGCATCGAAGACTTGGCATACGTCACAATCATTAGATACAGCGTCGTTATCATACTGGAACCCATGAGATGACGTCCTCTAAGGGCTGGATAAAGCTGGGCAGGCTTGCAGATAAAGAGAAATGCGAGGCCGCGGCAGGAGATTCTTTTAGGTCCTCGTCGCATAGCACCGAAAAACCTCCATGGACGCAAAGATGCGAGGAGATTATACAAGAAGTCCTTACAGTCCGTTAAGTGACTGCAAAGCATTGGTCTTGCACTAACTCCTGCTCGAGTTCCTACGAGGCCTGCTGCCAAGTAAGGACAGACGTTCTGTCCGCCAAGTGCTCTTCGCGTCGTATTTTCGCCCGAGCGAGCTTCGTGTCGAGTATGGCGTGAACGATGTAAGGCCGCATCCATCAACCTCTTTCGAACGAGACCGGGAGGTTGGATACCAGCAGCTGTGGCTGATGGCCGTCCGAGATTCTGTGAACCCGAAGCGAGATACGTCGGAGCGTCCGCCGGCAAGCGTGGCCGGGTGCCTCAAGTCGCAGAGACTCGGGGCTCTGGCAGTTTCCCTGGGGTTTCGAAGCGAGGCTGCAGAGAGGCTAGCCGCGCAGGATGCAGAACTCGCTCTTGCAGCCGAGCTGGTAAGCCGAGCTGATGTTGAAAGCGTGGCCGCGGAAGCCGTCACGCAGCAGATCGCCAACCTTCTTCGCGGAGTGCAGCGACCTCTCACCTATTCATCACGGGCGAGTCTCGGAGGAGAAGAATGGCTGCGACGCGAACGTCGCTGTGGACGGCCATTCGGTGAAGATCACGATCTTGATCGCCCAAGCCTGTTCCTGCCGATCGCGTGTGCTCCTCCCAACCAGTCAAGCCGATATGTCAGTACATTGTATTGCAAATTAGAGATGTGTCGTGGATTCTTTGGAACTCAGAACGTGCGTTGAGCAATACCATTTACCTCCCGCAGGGCGCCGCTTATATTGCCTTACAGATGCCTCTTACGAATTTCAGCGCCGCCGCAACCTGCGCTCTGCAGGACTACCCTCAAAATTCACGCATCGCGAACTCGACTCCGATGAATAATATGTGCGCGGAATGCGATAGAATGAAGACGCAGGCCTCCGCGCGTGAGCGAATGGTTGACGAACTTACAGCCGAGAATCAACGCAGCCGGACAGCCTTGCGCGACCTCGAAGCTGAGGTTGCAGCTCTGAGAGTTTCAGCCAACTCGGAGAGGAGCGCAGCTGCTCACTCAGCGGATCTCACTCGTGCTGAATGCGATAGTATACGAGATCGGCTGGAAGATGTGAGTAGACAGATTACTACTTATGAGAATTCTACACGAGCTGACATGGTGGAGACCCAAGCAGAAAATCAAGACTTGACCGCACGGCTCAGGGCAACGAACGAGCAGCTTTCATCGATGCAGAAAGACAGCGAAGACGTCCGGTTGCGGCTGGTCCGGCTTGAAGACGAAGCGACAAATTTGAAAGGACAACTCGCGTATGCTGAGAAGGAGAGATGTACCCTGAAGGATCAACTGAGCCAGCAGACGCAAGCATCGGACGAATCACAGCAGCGATCGTCTGCTTTACTCTTACTAAGGGAGCAGACGATCAAAGAACTTGAAGAGAACCTGAAGCGTACTGGTGGCGACCTGAATGTCGCACAGAATAGAGCACGCAACCTGCAAGACCGGCTGGACGCCGCCGCCACTGAAATCGAGCAATATCGTGCAGATCTGTTACGGCTGCGGAAGGAAAGTGAACGAAGAGACGCACTCAACGACGAGCTTGAGGATTAACGATTTGACGCCGAAGTCGCATTGTCGAACGATCGGCGCGCATTTCAAATCGCTCATAATCACCTTATCGAACAGTCCCAGCAAGCCGAGGCACGACTGCAGCATGCGGGCAACCTTCTTACCGAGGCCCTAGTCCAGATGGCCAAAGACAGGGAAGAGTATCACCTCACCATCTCAGCGAAGCCAGACGCTGGCTTCCGGGGGCTAAGAGTGCTCACCTTTGAAGCATCCCGAATCCGCATCCGTGATACAGTACTGTCGGTATCGGGGGCGGATGACCTACTGAGTCAACTGGAGACAGCACAGTATGATCTCCATCAGCACGTGTTCCTCGTCGGCATGGCTCGGAAAATCATACCGAACGGAACTGTTTCCTACTCGTGCGTTCGTAAAGCGTGGCAGCTTGGGCAGGTCCTTTGGATCTTACCCCGATCTTCGTTGCGTGACGTGCGAGACTTCTGGTCTAAAAGCTCCAACTGTAACGCGATGGATGAGCTCAAGCGTCACGGCTTTTGCATATCCCACATCGATGGGAGGTTGACGTACTCCGCTCAAGAGTCACAGGGAACGTCGCTTGCTTCGGGCGCACAACAAGAACGGTCGCCATCGCAGCGGCATGATGCAGGAGGCCGCAAGCGGAAGGCCATTTCTCCCATTCCGCGGACCCGCGCGAGGAGCCGTAGTCGGTCGCCCACGAAGGAAGGCAGTAGGGGAGAACGGGGACGCGAGCGGTCTCCCACCGATCGCAGGCGAGAAACAGATCTGCGTAAGGATCGTTTTGTATCTTCGCGCAGATTCGGCTTAGAGACGCCTCCTGCGTCTCAGCGAGTGCTCACATCTCCCGAACCGTCATCACATGTGGCGCGGCACGGACAAGACTCGATGACGACGTCTGGGTCAGCGTGGGAGGAGCATAGCATGCAAACCGTGCCGCCGATCGAGGAGATCTTGGAGGATGATGAGAGTTTGTAGGAAATTGCGCGTACGAAAGAACGGGCCTTACGCGCCACACTTGCCACCTTACTCAGACTATTCATGAGCGCATGAAGCGCGCACGCGCCGGGATTTTCGCTCTTAGTGTACCATGCTCGTGAGCGAGCGCGTACGCGCTCGCAGTGCGCAAGCACCACGCAGGGATTAGTGCCTGAGGCTTGAGGATAGTTGGATAATTGAGTGCCTGCGCACTCGAAGCGCGTACGCGCCTCAGGTGCTTACGCGCCAAGCATTACTGAAGGATTGTGCAGAGAACAGCGCAGACGCCTTTGAGGTGCCGCGGCGAATTGAGCGCGTATGCGCTTCATCATCCCTGAGCTTCCCAAAAACGCTTGGAGCGTGAGCAGTCAAGGCGCGTACGCGCGCATGAGGCGCCAGCATCTGCGAGCGATTCGCTGTTCTGGCGCGCGCGCCCACACATCCTAGCCCATCTCTGAGAGCAAACCGACAGCGCATACGCGGCAGAAGCGCATACGCGCCACGAGTCTATCTCATCAGCATGCGGTCAAGGCCGGTGAACGCTTATGCATGTCGAGCGCGCACGCACAGCATTTGCTGGCCTCAGGCAGCCTTAGGGCTAGGGCGCAACGCGGCGAGGGCTGGAGCCGGCCGGTTGACGGGACTTGCCGAGAGCTCGCCTTGTCGCGCATTCCACCAGACCTGGAGTCTGGGATCTAGCCATCTCTTTGCGGTTGCGACGACACAAACTGCACATGCATAGCTGTCATACCTTGAATCTTGCAGAGGAATTGAAAGACCATGGCATAGAAGTCTTTCTCACGGAAGTTTGGAACGACAACGATTACATTCTGTACACAGCCTTGACTGCACGCTGCGAGAGCCTATTAACATATGGAGAGGTTCAAGATCGGGGATCAGTGGAATAGTCGAGAATAAAGGCACAGCTACCCCTTGTGTCCAGGGATGATGTCTACGCTACAACCTGAGAACCTCCAGATTTGCTTCGCCGAAGTCGACAAGGACCGGGTCTTCGTCAAAAATCCCAATTGCAGAGCGTGCCCATCAGACTTTCGACCATCTTGACCTCCGCAATCAGATTCTTGTTGAACGCTGGCAAGCGTCGCGAGATGACCTCAACACTCGGCGACTTCACGCCTTGTTGCGCTTGACTGGCGCCGTTTGAGAGTCCAAAGTACTGTTTTCGCCTTGCGTTACTCTTGGCCGTTTTCGAACGGCTGGAAGATATTCGTCCTGCGGGTGACGTCTAACGCTGTAGTCTACACTTTTGCGAGCCTGACTGCGTCCGGAGTGTCGGAGGGCTGCGGAATCTGATGATTTCGTACGCAGCCCCGGTGGACGATGATCTTCCGGTTCAGAATCGGAAATACAGAGCGGATCTTCTGAACAAGATGATCAGTGTCTAGAAAGAGGCGCTTTGAAACAAGACAACTTACCCGCATTTCCGGATTTGACAACGTCATCGTTCACCTTCGATGCTCGTGGCTCGATCAAAGGCACAGCTTGGGCAGCTTTCGGATCTGGCTTCCTTCGGACAAATTCGGATGGAGAAGGAAGCTCGTCTTCGTCCTCGCCCTCGTCCTCGGAACCTGAAGGAGTCCTCGGTTTGAGCCCTTTGCTCGTCAGGGTCGAAGGAGCCGGATACAGCAACGTAGAACGCTGTCGGTTCTGCCTGGAAACACACATCGACAGTAGAAGCTCTGCCGCCCACGTCCCGCAGACTTCTTCGGGGTCTTGTTCGAGACCGCGGATGGACTGGAAGACGGTCCGTGACGCGTCATCTGCCGCAGCATCCAGTGTCAAAGCTTCGATCAACGAATTCTTCGATACTGCCATGACTCGGACCGCTTCTTCCAGTAGCGCCATGAGATACTGCACTCGACCGCAATAATGCTTCGATCCTTGCCAACGATAGTAGGGTACAGCCTGACCGAGCTTCATGTTGCACCATCTTCGACAACTTCTGTTCCTCTCCTTGGTCCACACCCTCCCCCTGGTGGGAAGACTGGTGATTTGGCAATATCCCTGCAACGAGCCGCAGCGAGATGGCGGTCAGCCGCACAGCTGCTGGTACCATCAATGACGGTTGCAACTCCGCCATTGCCGCCTGTAGCGCAGGCATCAGAAAGGCCGACGTGCTGAGGCACGGATTCGAAGTGATCGCCTTCAGCGCTTCCGGGTGCTCATTCAAGATGCCAAGCTCGCAGGAGTCCGAAAACCGATGATCTCCTATCACGAAGATGAACGTGGCTTGCGGGGAAGCGTCTTTCAGGAGTGGTGTGTCCGCCGTGGACATGTCTCTGGCGCTTGCACAGCTCGGTTGGGTGTCGGCGCTTGTGGCATGGAGATCGTTCAGAGCCTCGTCACGTGATTCGGTGACTGTCTCATGGTCGTCAATCTCGTGCTGATAGGCTTCGTGAGAAAACGCGTCAAGGAAGAAAGAGTCGTTTGATGCGGCCATTACTTTCTGGTGTAGTCGAGGTGTTCCTGGGGTTGACTTGATGAAATGCGAGAAGGAAGTGCGGAAGTGGAAAGCTGGTGGAGGAGAAGAAGCAGAGACGCTGGTGCAGCGGTCTTATATGGAGGCAGCAGGCGGCACCATGTGAGATCGGACAACATTCGAGCACTGCCGCATGCCCTTTGCCCCCACGACGACAGGATCCAATCAATCTCCAGGCAGACATGGCGGCGTTTCTATCTTTGAGTTCGCCGCAGGACAGGTGTTGCGCATGAACCACATACACCCTCACCAACGCCTTTTCGCCACTCATTCAAGTCAACATGCCTGCAGGGACAGGGCGCAGTGGATCACCAAACGACTTCCGGCTACCAATGATATAGCCGCCAACGGTGTTCCTCGATATGTTTTCTCCATACAACACGTTGCCTCAGCTGGACCGCACAACGTCGAGGCGCCGCGGCGGTGTTTCGTGGCAGTGAAGCTCCCCTTATCTACTGGTACCTGCGTGGTCCTCTGGAATTGACTGTTGGAAGTCCTTTGGAACTCCGACAGAGTCGTAAGCCAGCCTGCA